>Ga0207797_1000025_pt1 | contig 89807 bp, 102 predicted proteins | sample PRCRCaboRojoPR_6_FD_187275 | JGI IMG/M metagenome (GOLD analysis project Ga0207797, IMG submission 187275) | Marine sediment microbial community from Cabo Rojo, Puerto Rico - PR CR 10% Liquid 1 (SPAdes) | ecosystem: Environmental > Aquatic > Marine > Coastal > Sediment | place: Cabo Rojo...
CCCGCCCGTCGTCGACGACCACGTCGTAGTAGCTGGCGCGCCCCTTCCATTCGCACCAACTCGAACCCGGCGCCTCCTCCAAATACGCCATTCGTATGTCTTCAGGCGGGATGTAGTAGACCGGCGGATGGCTCGTTTCCAAGACCCGCTTCGCCCGGCGCGTCTCCGCAATCGTAACGCCGTTGAACACGACGCGAATGTGCCGGGACGTCTCCTCCAGGCGAGGAGGCCGGGGGTAATCCCAGACCGATTCCTGTCCCGGCCCGGGTTCAATTCGTTCCGGACGCATGCATCACTCTCAGATTCAGTGCCACGTCTATGCTCAGTCTTGCACGGCAAACCCGATCCGCACCGTAACCTGCCACTGGGCCACGTCGCCGCCATCAATCCGGCCGCGCGTTTCCACGACCTCGAACCAGCTCATATTGCGGACCGTCTTCGAGGACTTGGTCACCGCGTTCCTGATGGCATCCTCCAGAGTCGTCGAGGACGTGCCAACAACGTCAATCATCTTGTACACTTTGTCAGTCACAGTGAAACTCCTTTTGGTTATTCAACTACTTGCCCTTCAACCGAAAGCTGTGGCGCTTACGAAACTTGGCAACTTTCGGCGCGACCACCGCCCGACAGTAAGGTTGCTGGGGGTTCTGCTCGAAGTAGCGCTGGTGATAGGGCTCCGCCTCGTAGAAGTCCTCCAGGGGCACCACCTGCGTCACGATCTCCCTGTTCCAGGTCCCAGCGTCGTCGAGTTGTTCAATCACGTCCTCGGCGATCTCCTTCTGCTCAGGGCTGTGAAAGAAGATCACGGAGCGATACTGAGGTCCGACGTCGGCGCCCTGTCGATTCAACGTCGTGGGGTCGTGGATGTCGAAGAACACCTCCAAGATCTCACGGTAGGAAATAAGCTGGGGATCAAAGGTGACCCGTACGACCTCCGCGTGCCCCGTCCTTCCTGTGCAGACCTGCTCGTAGGACGGGTTTGGTACCGCACCCCCTGAATAACCCGACACAACCTCCTTCACACCCCGCAGTTGCTCAAAGACCGCCTCGAGGCACCAGAAGCAACCTCCTCCCAGCGTAGCAACCTCCAGATCGGGTCGGTCTGACGATCGTCGTCCTTCTTGATTCACGCTAGCAACCTCTTTCTAAATGTCGTCGATAACGATCCCCGCATCAGCCTCTTCTCACTAGCCCGGACAGATCGCAGCTCTTATCACAATGAGTGCGTCAGACATCCTCGACCAAGCTATGCACTGGCGACCAGAATACCACCACTAATCAGCAGGAGCGTTCCCATGAGCAGCCGTAACGCGTGCATGTCTCGATACTCGGCAAAGATGAGCAAGCCTAGCACCACGGTGATAAGCACGTTCATGTTGTAAAGCGGTGTGAGCTGAGAGATGGCGGCTTCATAGTTTATCAACGCCACCGAGATCAATCCGGCCCCCAGCGAGAAACTAAGGCCCGCGATCAAGGCGAAGGAAGCCGGTCGAATCGAGATCGGGGGCTCCGGGAGCAAGAGATGAAAGACGACCCCGACGATCACCGTTCCCAGGCCGAGGAAGATCAGGTACATCCCGGCGCCTCCCTCCGCTCTGGCACTCATCTTCTGAAGAATCCCCGTAACACCGTACAGAAACGCTGGCAGAAGCCCGCCAATCAGAATACCCTTCAACTCAGATGACATACTCTATCACCAAAAACGATCAAATCGCTCTTGAGTGGCCTTGCAGATAGGACATCGGCCAGGTGGCCGCTCCCTGGCACATAGGTAGCCACAGACGCGACAGCGCCAGACCGGTATGGCCTCTTCCTCCTCACCAACCTGCTTGCCAGGTTTCGGCGGCGCTGGCGCGGCGGTTTCTTGCGGACGCTCATCTTCCGGCGGGCGACGCTCAGGAATCGGCTCCAGCTCCTTCTCTCCCTCCAGCACCTCCTCCGAGACATAAAGCGCGCAGTAGCACGCCCCCCAGTCCAGGAGATCCGGGTCCCGGTAGTCGCAGGGACAGATAATATCCAGATCCTTCTGCTTCTCGCCGGACGCCAGTCGGCAGGGGCATGCCCAGTATCCGTACCGCTTCTCGTTGACCAGCAGCCCTCTCACCAGATCCTTGGTGAACTCAACGTCGGGATTGAGGTGATAGCCGGCAGCCTCTGCCTCGCGATCGAGCCGCTCGTAGAGAGCGTCGACTTCCTCCTGACTTATATCCTCTGCCGTGATCTCTTCCTCGTTCACAGCCCCAGGGCCTCCTTAATCTCGTCCGGTTTGTACCCCACCACACATCGCTCGCCGTTCACGACCAGAGTGGGAAAGGAGCCGGCTCGATTCCATTCACGGACCTGATCGATCGCCTCCTGGCGCTCTTCGCCTCTTAACAGATCGACGTAGACGAACTCGAAAGCTACGTCGTTCTCCTCCAACAACTTCCGCGTCCGTTTGCACCACACGCAGGTGGACAACCCATAGAACCTCACCGACCTCTCGTCATGCGACCCTGATACGGTACCTCGCGCCTTTGCCATACTAGATCACTCCTTGCTCGTCTTGACTCTCGGACTTGGACAAAAGGTCCGACACTGGGACCGTTCACTCGGCCTCCCAAGCCTTCCTAGCTGCCACCCACCTTGGGATCAACGTTTCCAGGTCCGCCACAGTCGGGTCGGTAACAGGTCGCATCGATAAATGCGCACTTCTCCTTGCAGCTCGGACAGGATTCAGGCGGCGCCTCTGCCTGGAATGTGTATCCGCAGTTGGAGCACTTCCACCACGTCTTGACCGCTTCCATATCACGCCCTCCTAAGGTCCGTAATTCTCCGCCAGGTAGTCGACGAGAACTGTCTTCTCAGCCTCAGTCAACTCGGCACCACGGTTCACCATGCGGGTCACCGTGTCCTCCCACTCAGCGCGCGTCTGCTGAACAGACGTCGTCCGCTCGAGGCCGTGACACTCGGTACAGCGCTCTTGTAGTAGAGTCTCACCATCGACGGAGACAGCCTCCTCTGTTGGCTCTCCTGACGCGCCCCCGCAGGCGGACAACACGCTCGCTGCTACCAAGAACAGCAAGGTCAGTCCTAACAGAATCTTCCTTGTTCCCATAGATCTCCCTTGTCGAGTCCAATTCTTCGTATCTCTACATCTGTCAGATGAACAATGTGACCGTCGAATCCCGCGCTGCCTGTATGTAGGTACCCACGGCGCAGTAATCGTCGATCCATTCCTGCTCCAGATCTTCAGGCTGAATGCCCATAATCTCCATCGTCATATCACACGCCATAATATGCCCCCCCAGCTCCTTGAAATCCTCAAGAAGCTTCCGCAAGGAGGCGACGTTCGCCGCGTCCATACGCCGCTTGATCATCCACTTCCCCAGACCCAGGAAATGCATCCGGGACAGGGAACCTCCCTCCAGGGAGCCCTTCTTCAGGCGCTCCAATCCCCAAAACGTGAAATAGATATACGCCTCCATCCCCATCGCCAGCGCGCCGTTTCCGATGATCAGGGCACTGTAGAGTTTGTCCATCTCGCCGCTGTGGAGGATGATCGTCGTGCGCTCAATTTGCTTCTCTTTTTCTTCCATAGGCCCCTTACCGGCTTAAGTAACGTAGCGTTCACCCCATTGTGTTACGAATTCAACAGGAGCAACCGAACCTGCTCTTGGCAGGGACTTGGAGCGTCTATCGGCGTAGCTGCTCCGCGCCATCATATCATTCGAGAGGGCAGCTCACCGACGACCACCCTGCCAGGCCGCCGAGTATGACTGTCACGTCATCATAGCCGGCACGCTGGAGCAAACTGGCGGAGATCATCGAGCGCAGGCCGCTGCCGCAAAAGATGTAGACGCGTTGACCTTGCAGCACTTCGTCCATCCGCTCGGTAAGCTGTGTAAGATGAACGTTATGCGCGGTTGGAATCTCGTTCCGCGCGACCTCCTCTTGGCTGCGGACGTCGAGGATCCATGGCTCCTCGTCTTGATCGAGCCTATGGCAGAGCTCCTGAACAGTGATGGTCTCGATTCGCTCGCTGGTCAGGCCTGCCGTGTGCCAGGCGAGCATACCGCCCGCGAGAAAGCCCGTCACGTCGTCATATCCCATGCGCGCCAGAATGCGGACCGGCTGGCTGACGTCATTCGTCTCCGTCACCAGTAGAATCGGTCTGTTGTACGTCAGGAACCAGCCCGCGTAGCTTGCCAGGCGTCCCTCCGGTATGGACACGGCGCCCGGTACGTGAGCGGCACCAAACCCCAACTCCATGCGCGTATCGACGACTTGTGCATCAGTCGCTTGAGCTGCGAATTCATATGGGCGAAGCGCGGGCACCGCTGGCAAGGCTCCCATCACAGGCGGGCCTTCCAGGTTGAGTACCTCCATCATACTGAAGTAGGGTGGATATTCCAGCATCTTCCCAACATTGGCCACGAACGCATCTCTGTCGGTGTACTGAAGCTTGGGATTGTACTTCCTTTCCAGGCCAACCGTGGTCCAAGTCCGCTCGGCGATCGCCGTGCCGCACGCCGAGCCGGCGCCGTGCGCGGGGCAAACGATCACCTCGTCGCCCAAGGGAAGAATCTTCTCGAACAGCGTCTCGTAGAGCAGTCCTGTGATCTCGTCCAGCCGGTCTGCCCCGTAGAAATCCGTCCGTCCTACGTCGCCAGCAAAAAGCGCGTCACCGGTGAAGATGATCCATGGGTCTCCATCAGGATCGTGGAGCAGATAGCTCATATGGCCCAGGGTATGCCCTGGCGTGTGGAGTGCTTTCAGTTCAAGTCGCCCCACGGTCACCGTCTCTCCATCCATAATCGGTTCCCCGTAGCCATAGTCGAGGTCTCCCTCGCCCGAGTGAAGCACAGTCGCGCCCGTCAGATCAGCCAACTCGCCCGAGCCGATCACATAATCTTCGTTCCGGTGCGTCTCCAGAACGTGAGTGACCTGCATACCCGCATGAGCCGCCCGCTCAACGTAGACTCTGGCATCACGCCGCGGATCAATCACGACCGCCTGGTTGCCGTCGCCGATCAGATACGAATAGTGAGCCAACCCCTCCGACTCGAAACGCTCAAACAACACAGTCACCCTCCTGACAGTTCGGCTGACCGAAACACCATCTATCCTAGATGCGGCCTATGAACCTCTTGACGTGGTAATCCCACTCACGGGTCTCCACTTCGACCTCGACTTTGTCGTCTCCGCGAGACGCCGTCACCATAACATGCCCACCACCACCTTCGAAAGTCGCACAGCAAGGATTCTCTCGAGTGACCGACAAACCAAGCCCCTCCTCACCGAAATAATCGATCGCTCGCTCCACAACTTTCTCAGGATCCTTCTTCGTCTCTACACTGTAGAGAGCCATTCTTAGACTCCTCCCTAGTTAGGCAACTCCAATTCCTCCAAGACGCCGTGCAATAGCGAAGCCGATTCTCCCAGCGCCTCAGTCTCCGCCTCGTCTAGTGCAAGATGCACCACGCGCTCCACGCCGCCGCGCCCAATGACCGCAGGCAAGCTGAAATAGACGTCGTCAATTCCGTAAAATCCTGGCACCAGATTGGAGACGGAAAGGACGGTGTGCTGATCGCGCAAAATGCTCTCCACGATACGCACCAGGGCAACAGAAACGGCATAGTAAGTCGCACCTTTCCGCTCGATCACTTCATAGGCTGCGTCACGTACCTCGTGAGAGATACGCTCACGGACGTCGTCTCCGATGTCGCACTCCTCTCGACGACAGTACTCTTCAAGGCGCATACCGGCGACGTTCGTCAGACTCCAAACAGGAACCTCGCTATCTCCATGCTCCCCAATAACATAGGCATGCACGTTGCGAGGGTCGAGACCCAGGTGTTCGCTGAGCAGATAGCGGAAACGGGCAGTGTCCAGTACCGTGCCAGACCCGATAACGCGCCTGGAGGGAAAACCGGACATCTTCCACGCCACGCAACTCAATATGTCGACCGGGTTAGTGGTAATCAGAAGAATGCCCGTCTTATTGTACTGCGTGATACTGGGGATGATGTCTCCAAGGATCTCGACGTTCCTCTTCACCAGATCGAGGCGGGTCTCTCCAGGCCGCTGAGCCGAACCGGCCGTCACGACCACCACGTCGGCACCGGCACAGTCCGAATAGTCCCCCGCCCAGACGCGAACCGGGTTAGAGAGGGGCACAGCGTGATTGATGTCCATGGCCTCGCCCTCGGCGCGTTCACGATCGATGTCAATCAGTACGACCTCGCCGACGAGCCCGTTGAGAACCAGCGCGTAGGCGAACGTGGCTCCCACGCTGCCTGCCCCGATCACGGCTACCTTCCGTGGATGGGGGGCATGGGGCTCTATGTCGTTTCTCATTCCCCCTCCCCTTCCCGTCTAACCAGTTGCGTCAGCGCCGGATGCAGATCTTCCAGTCGTCGTCCGTGCCCTGGACCGACACGACCTCCAGGCCCAGCGCCTTGACCGCCATAGGGATCTCTTCCTTCGACGCCGGGTGCGTTCCTACCACCTCAACCAAATCTCCGCTCGAGGCCTTCCGCAGCGCCTTGCGTACCTCCACCAGTGGGACAGGGCAGGTCTCGCCCCGGCAGTCGACCCTTACGTCGGCGCCCATCGGGCACTCAGCGTCATTCGTGTTCACCGTGATATCGGCCATCGTGTCACCCCTTCTCTGCAACGAAGTCGATCAGGACCTCTTCCACGTCCCAGCGGTGCTCCAGCTTCTCCAGAATCTCGTGTCGGATGTTGCTGGCGAACTGGTGATCTTCGGGGAGATCAATGGCCACGCGCACCACCCCGTCGGAGACATCGATCTCCTTCACCAGGTCTGTGCGGATCAGATCCAGTCCCACCATAGGATTCATCACCCGCTTCAGCCGCTTCCGCACAACCGCCTCCGTCGTCGGTTCGCGTTCTCTGACCAGACCGTGCCGCTCCTCGTAGTTCTGTATCGCGGCACGCAGAGCATCCACAGCCAGGACCGAGCAATGGGTCTTGATGGACGGCAATCCTCCCAACGCCTCCGAAGCCTCTTGCCACGTGATCTGCTTGGCTTCCTCCAGGGTCTTCCCCTTCGCCAGATCGGTGATGATAGACCCGGTGGCGATATTGGAGGCACAGCCGTAAGATTCGAACTTGACATCCTGGATGCGCTTCGTTTCTTCGTCAACTTTCAAGTAGACGGCTACCATATCGCCGCACGCAGGGCTCCCCTCGGTCGCCTCGGCGTCTGGATTCTCTATCTGCCCCACGTTGTGGGGGTTACGAAAGTGCTCCATAACGACTTCACTGTATGGGAGTGGCATGATCCCACCTCCTTCACTACGCTGGCCCGACGCACCTCGGCCCTTCAGGACCTTCAGAGGCGCGGGCCAAGACCTTCATCGAAAGCTACTCGGCTCCACGCTGGCCCAGCTCTCTGTCCAGCATGATCAACCCCTGATCCCTGTCGCCAATGCGCTCGAGCGTATCCAGGATCTCGGAGACACCATCTTCCTCTTCGACCTGCTCGTCTATGAACCAGTGCAGCATCACCTGTGCCGCGTAATCGTTCTCTTCCAGCGCCAGCTCATAAAGATCGTGGATCAGCCCCGTCACCTTCTGTTCGTGCTCGTATGTCGCCTCAAATACGTCACGGGGGGACTCGAACTCCACGGGGGGCTGCTCAATCGCGTGCAACTCGACCCGTCCGCCCCGCTCGTTGACGAAGTCGAAGAGCTTCATTGCGTGCTCTACCTCCTCCTGGCTCTGTGCGCGCATCCACGCGGCGAAGCCCGGGAGGCTGGTGGCCTCGAAGTATGCCGCCATCGAAAGATAGAGATAGGCGGAGTAAAGCTCGTCCCTGACCTGCTCGTTGATCGCATCCTGCATTGCCTTGCTTAACATTGTTCTTTTATCCTTTGCATTCTAGCTCACTCTACGATGTTCCTCTTTCCCAACGGACTGATCCGTCTCAACTCCTTCACAACCTCGGCAATTGCCTCGCTCACAGCGTCTACATCTCCCTCGTCATTGTAGCGCCCAAACGTGAAGCGAACGGAACCGTGGGCACGCTCGTGGTCGCCGCCGATCCCTAGAATAACGTGACTGGCCTCGAGCGACCGGCTGAAGCAAGCGGACCCGGTGCTCACGGCAAACCCCCGCATATCCAGGTGGAGAAGCAGCGACTCCCCTTCAACGAAGCGAAAAGAGATGTTGGCATTGTGAGGCAGGCGATGAACAGGATGTCCATTGAGGCGCGTGTGCGGAATTTCAAGCAACCTGTCAGTCAGCCGATCTCGCAACCCTTCCAGTCGAGCCGTCTCCTCCGGCGTGACCAGGTCAACGGCCTTGGCAAAGCCAACCGCACCGGGGATATTCTCCACGCCCGGGCGCAGATTGAACTCCTGGAACCCTCCATCCATCCACTTCTGAATCGGCGTCCCGTCCCTGATATAGAGCCCACCGATTCCTTTCGGGCCGTGGATGGTATGGGCAGCAATGGTGACCAGGTCGACAGGCACCTCTCGCACGTCAAGAGGTACCCGGGTGAAGCTATGGGTGGCATCCGTATGAAACAGAACGCCGTTCTCTCGGCATATCTCGCCGATCGCCTCCAGGTCCTGCGTGGTTCCAATCTCCTGATTGGCTGTCTGGATAGAGACGAGCGTCGTATCCGGGGTGACCAGCTCTCGCAGGTGATCGAGATCGATCCGCCCGGTCTCGTCGACGCGAACCTTGGCTACGTCGTACCCCTGTTTCCCTAACGCTCGCGCGCTGTGCAGCACCGGGAAATCCTCCAGCGGCCCAACGACGATCTGTCCAGCACCTTTGCCCACCGCCTGAGCCACACCCTTTATGGCCAGATTGCTGGACTCGGTACTGCCCGAGGTGAATACCAGCTCATCCGCCTGAGCCCCTATGCTAGCAGCAACCTGGTCCCGGGCGTCTTCCAGAGCGTCCCTGGCATCAATTCCGAGCGAGTAGCCGAACTGAGAGGTTGCCACAGCATAGAGATCGAAGAAGTAGGGCTTCATCGCCTCGAGGACCCTCTCATCCAGGCGGGTCGCAGCAGCATTATCCAAGTAAACGACTTCCTCAAACACGACAGGCTCCTTTGATATTCTTCTTAGACGTCAATCACCGGATAAGACAGAGCGAGACGTTAAACTCGACTCAAGGTATTATACACCATCCGAACAATAAAGTCAATGCCCATCTAGTTAAAACACCTCGATTTGGCGGTCGAATCATAGACTGGATTGGGGAGCAACCGGGTCAAAGCGCGCCGTAGATCGGGACCCGATCCCCATTGATCGAAGCTGCCGCATCGCTGCACAGGAACCGCATCGTCGCCGCGATGTGCTCCGGTGGCACCCACTTACTATAGTCGGCGCTGGACATCATCCGCCGGTTGGCGGGGGTATCGATGATACTGGGCAAGACGACGTTGGCGGTCACACCCGATCCCTTGACCTCCGCAGCGATGACCTCCGTAAGTGTAACCACGCCCATCTTGGCAACAGCGTAGCCAACCTCCTTGGAACGCGGGCTGACGGCTGTCTTGGAACCCGTGTGTACAATACGCCCCCAGCCGGCGTCCAACATATGAGGCAACACGGCCTGAGAGAGTAGGAACGCTGACCGCAAATTGAGGGTCAGCATCCATTCCCACTTATCCACCGGGGTTTCAGCCACGGTCTTGCCCCCGCCCCACCCGCCAATGGTGTTCAGCAGCACGTGGAGGCCATCGAAACGCTCCACGATGGTGGAGATCAGTTGGTCAACGCTCTCCGGATCGGTGGCATCGACCGTCGACACCAGGATCCGCTCGTCCGGCAAATCCAGCTCCTGAGCCAGCTCATCCAGCTCCTCCGGCGACGTGCTGGTCAGGGCAAGCTGTGCCTCCGTCTTCGCGAACTCCCGTGCCACCGCAGAGCCCAGACCTCCGGTGGCCCCGCCAATCAAAACCACTCTGTCGCGTAGAAGATTCGACATCCTGTCCTCCTTTGCACCAGTCTAGACAAGCTAGAAGAGGCACAGTATCCGCGATGGCCTCTCCCCCTGTGCCCCTCCTAGCTCTCCCCGTTCCCTGTGTCCTTGATGTATCGCGCAAACTCTGCGCCAAATGCCTCACCGTGCCTCAGATCCTCGTCCGTCGCCCCTCCATTGAACTCAAACGGATCCGTTATCTCCCACCTAAGCTTCTCCGCGAAGCTCTCGAACTCGCGCTGAGCACCGCCGCTCCAACCGTAGCTGCCGAAGTGCGTCGCGATCTTGCTGCGGATTCGCTTGGTGGTGGCCATACTCAAGACCTGAGCGACTGGTGGAAAGAGGGCCCCCTCGTACGTGGGGGCACCCACGACCACGCCCCGCTTCGTCCAGAGCGAAGGGAGGATGTAACTGACGTGAGTTCTCCGGGCATCGAAGATGTCCACCGGCACCCCCTCATCGGAGATACCCTGCGCCACAGCGTTCATCATTTCCTCGGTGTTGCCGTACATCGTCCCATAGATCAGCGTGACGCCGGGCTCGCCCGGTTCGCTGGCATACTGGGCCCACTTCTGGTACAGCTCGACGATGCGCTCCGGATTGTCGCGCCAGATCAACCCATGAGAAGGGGCAATCGTTGAGACAGGGGCGTCCTTCAGCTTGGCAATTGCCTGAAGGACAGGGCGGCTGAACACAGCTACGATGTTGACGTAGTAGCGCAGCGCCTCTCTTTCGTAAAAGTCGAAGTCTGTGCATTGGTCGTCGAAGATACCGCCTCGCAAGGCGCCGTAACCACCAAACGCATCGCAGGAAAACAGGACCTCCTGATCCTCCACGTACGTCATCATCGTCTCTGGCCAGTGGACGAAGGGCGTGTAGAAGAACCGAAGCGTGCGTTCACCGAGGGAGAGCGTATCACCATCTCCAACCACCTCGACGTTCTCAGTCACGCCGTAGAAGGCTTCGAGCATATCCTTGGTTTTCTTCGACCCCAGGATCGTCACGTCTGGCACGATTTTCCGCAGCGTGCGTAAGACACCGGAGTGATCCGGCTCCATATGGTTGATAATCACGTAGTCGAGCTCGGAAAGACCGACGAGTTGATGGATCTGATCGAGAAACTCATCCGTCTTATGCGACTTGGTCAGATCTACGATGGCCTTCTTCTCATCATCGATCAGGTACGTATTATACGAAATCCCCTCCTGGGTGATCGGCCACATCCCCTCGAAGAGGTCGCTGGTTCGGTCGTTGACACCGATCCAGTAGACGTCGGGCTTGACTTCAATCGGTGGCATATCTCCCCCTATTGCGCCATCGCCGCCAGGCGGCGCAGATGCTGCTTCTCTTCATTTATGATATCCGTGATCGTTTCTCGATCAGCATCGTCCACCATCTCCCGCAGATCGTAGTAGAACAACATCGTGTCCTTCTCAAACCCCATCGCAGCCCGCAGCGCAGCGTCTCGATCGCGGGCCCCCTCTGCCATCCTCAGCGCCTTGTCCGGCCCTTCAAACACCGCATGATCGAGCGCGACCTGAAGAAAGGACGCGTAGTCCCCAATCTCTTCACGCGCGGGTTCGGCAGGCGGTCCAACCGTCTCGGCCATACCTTCGAAGACTTCGTAGTGCCGTCGTTCACGAGTGGCCAGTTCCTCAAAAAGCTCCGCCACCTCGGAATCCCCACTTCTCTCGGCCGCAGCCTCGTAGAATGCCTCACCGTTCTCCTCAATCTGCAATGCCATCTCCAACGCCTGTGAAGCCTGAAAAACAGCCATGCTCCGTCACTCCCTTACATCCTAACCTGTAACTGCCTCCTAGAGAGGGGTCCGATGACGTCAGACTCGCCCACCCCTTCTCAAGACCAGGACAGCGCCTCCGGTACCGGAGGCGTCTCTTAACGCAAATGCCAAAAAGGGACCCGATGCGGAAGCGTCACACCTCTGCCAGACGCTCGCCGCGGTCGGGTCCACGGTCGCTCAGTGTAGACTCGGTCAATCCAGAACCGCTCCCAGAGGATTGCCAAATCCCCGCTCTGGGTCTGATCCCGGTGGGACCAGACCCAGAGCAAACCGGATCTACAGAGCCAGGTGTTCCGGCGGCTACGCCTCCAACACGCAGATCGCGTTGGGCCGGCGGATCCGTGGGACGAGCGTCTCAGAGATCGTGAACGCGACTCGATCGCCCTCAGGGCCAATGAATCCAACCGTCATATCCTGGCCCATCACGATCGACGCGTATTGGCGCCCGGTAGCCAGCAACACACCGCCATCCTCAAGACCCGGTGCCTTGTAGACCCCATCCGTCACCAGCGTCTTCACGTGCTCCATCTCCGTCTGGTTGCCGCGCTCATAACGCCGGAACAGACGGTTATATCGGGCTGGAGCCAGGGCCAATGTGTAAGGCCCATGGAACCCCGCCGCATCAAGGGCCGTCACACCTTCGATCAGGTCCTCAACCGCAGCGCCCACCTCACCCCAATCCGACAGAGCCACGTTGTTCGCATCATCAGCCGTCAGCAGACCCTCGATCCCCAGGTCCTCATCGCCGTAGAAGATCAGCGCCTCCTCACGCTCCGCGGCTGCCATCGCTGCCTCGGCAACCGGGGTGCGATCGAGCGTGAGCCCCTCGCGCTCGTAGTTCGCCAGATCCCGCGCCCCAAGATCGAACTCCTCGTAGATCATAACCAATGGGAGTGTCGTGGTGGCGATCAGACCGGACTCGGTCGTCTCGTCCTTGAGAGGCACCGACTTCAACCCCAGGCCGTACGGGCCCTCCAGCTCCAGCAGCCGCCGGGCTACCATCTGCGCCTTGGCTGCCTCCATCATCGCTTCATCGAGCGCCTTCCAAACCTCCGATCCGAAAGGCGCGTCCTCACGAGCCAAATACTTATTTGCCATGTAAATCCTCCTAGTTTGTAGCGTCGTTCGCTCACACCCGTCTGGTGTCAACTACTCGCGTAGCGAACCGATCGTGGTCTCCGTCTCATCCGTTCCGGTCTCTTCAGACGCTTCAGGCGCACCAGCACCAAGCTTAGCCGCCATTTCATTGACCTCCTCGCGCCCTTCGGCCAGCCACTCCGCCTCATCGCCCGTCAGAATCTCCAGCAGCCGCATGAATTCACCGGCGTGCTCGCGTTCCTCGTTAGCAATGTCAATGAGGACTTCCTTTGCTAACGGATGATCGGTCGCCTCGGCATGCGCCATATAGAGATAGACTGCCTCGTGCTCGGCAGCGAGGTTCAAACGGATCGCGCGGATCAACTCCTCAGGCGTGAGCTTCCGATCCGGGACCACACTCCCAAAGGGATTGCTGAACTCTGGCATCTACTTAACCTCCTTGATATAGAAGACTGTTTGGTTTTGCAGCATCCGGATATTCCATATCCGGAGCGAATTCCGCCTGCCTCACGTCTTCTCAGCGTGATTCTACACGCAGGCCTTTCCATGTTCTCACCCGTAGGCGCTTCAAGACTCCGGCGCGAACCGCAGTCTGACCACTGCGCCCCGGCAATCAAACATCACGGATAGATCTGGTTCCCCTCGTCATCCTCAAGGATGACTGCCTGCACCGGGCAGCCTTCCGCCGCCTGACGCAACGACTCCTCGTCGCCTGCATCTTCATCGACGACCTTGGACAGCCCCTCATCGTCAAGCTCGAAGACGTCGGGGGCCGCGGCTACGCACATCGCCGACCCGATACAAATGTCACGATCTACTTTTGCTCTCATCATACACTCCTTGTTGTCTCAGTTGACCTAAAATCGATATCGAGTCACCTACCAGGGGAATCGCATTTGATCAGACTTCCGAAGTTCTGGCCGAGCATTCGTCCTTAGAGCTGCGCACATATGGACGAGAAGCCTTCAGAAGCAGGCCATCCTGCAAACTTCGGAAGTCTAAGCGCTTTCTCCTTCCATATGCGATTGCCCTGAGTCACCTACAGCCCATCAGGGCTCATCTACTATCTTTGCTTCATCAATTCCATGTCTTCCTGGAGGGCCTGCAGATCTTCCTCATGCTCGATCTCTTCCGTCATGATCTGCAGCGCCATCTCGTACGTCACGCGATCTACGGATTCGGTGAAGTCCATCAACTCCTTGTAGACTTCGATGGCGCACTGCTCCCCGGCGATATTCTGTTCCAGCAAAACCCCCACGTAGGGATCCTCCGGCGTTTCGTAGCCACAGTTGGTCATGTCATACCAGTCGCTGGGCGAGAGGAGCGGCGTACCACCGAGCTGGAGAATGCGCTCTACGAGCCTCAGCGCATGATCCAGCTCCTCAATCGCATGCTCTTCCAGCTCCACGGTAACGGCTCCGCGCATAGGGCCAGCAGCCACCTTGGCTCCTATCCAGTACTGATAGTAGGCCAGCCATTCGTCGGCGAGAGCTTTATTGAGCAGCTCGATAAGCTTGTCCGCGTCTTCCCCTACGAGTTGCCTTGCAAGTGTACCCATCTAGAACCTCCTTAATTGATAATCCTTAGCTTCCACGTATGCGTCATCTATCTTTCAAATCGGTGATTATGGTGCGGCAGAACGCAGACAGATCAACCGGTGTCCGTGAACTGATGAGGTTACCGTCCTGCACAACCTCCGCATCGATCCACTCAGCCCCAGCGTTAATCAAGTCATCCTTGATGGCGAAGAAGGAGGTTACCTTCCTATCTTCGACAATACCCGCGGATATCGGCACCCACCCGGCGTGACAGATGAACGCCACCGTCCCACCGTTTTCGAAGATGCCGCGCACCAAGTCAAGCAACGGCTGATGACGGCGCCTGCGATCTGGAGCATAAACTCCATACAGTCTCCTTGGCTCCCGTCCCTACTCGAAGGGCTCGACTTTCCTCTCGCTCATAACCGAGTCAGTCCGTCCCGCGCAGTCCTTGCCCCGGGCCGCCTCGAAGGCACAAGCCTCGGAGCAATAAACCTTGCTGCCTCGACGGATCGGCTCATCCTCAATCGGTTCTTTGCAGAAATCACATGTCAATTCGTCCATCAAGTTGGCCCCTTTCCAGCACCAGCAGGCGGTTCGAGCCTGGGACTCCTGACAGACCCCGCTAGCCTGATTGCCGTGTCGATTCCTATTTTACGGTGATCTCCTTACTGCTCTCCCAAAGCCCATGGATGTTGCAGTAGGACATCGCGTGCAGCGTTCCGCTCTGGCTGAGCTTCAACGCAGCCGTGACCCCGTGATGCGTATAGACAGGACCTTCGTTGGCCCCTTTGATCGATTCGCCGTGGGCGTTAAACTCGAAGTGGCCCACATCATAGGTGAAGTTCCCACCCTCCGGATGGAAGTACAGGGTGATCCAGCGAATATGATGCTCCGTCGTATTGGGATGGGCAATCTCCTTGCCCAACGAGGCTTTCACCTCAAACATCTCCCCTGCATCCACCTCATCCGGACACTCGATGACCGGCACATGCTTCTCCTTCTTCCAGTCTGCCGACTGAATCCTATCTCCTAGCTTCACGTCTTACCTCCCTGTTTCTGTAATGAGTCTTCCGCTCCGTTATGCGAAAACATTTCCTGGCATCCTTCTGCACCAGGCTCAAGCCACCAACTGGAATTTCTCTCGTTTCGCGCTGCAGATGGGACATTCATCAGCGGGCTCTCGCTCCGCGATATACCCGCAGACCTGGCAAACATAGTAATCGTGGGTTTCCTCACGCAACATGGCGTTGAGCGCCCGCTTATACAGCGCGGCGTGGCGCTCCTCCACGTCCCGTGCTTGCTTGAAGGTGACGACCGCCGCCGTCTCCTTTTCCTCTTCTGCCTCCTGGATGAACTCGGGATAGTACACCTGATTGACAGTGGTCTCCTGTTCGAAGGAGTACTGAAGGTTCTCCTCCGTGCTTCTCACCACTGCCTCACCCAGAAGCCGCAGATGCCGCTCCGCGTGAACCCCCTCCGCCGAGGCCACGGCGCGAAACAACTTGGCAACCTGCTCATAACCCTCATCTTTCGCCTTTCGTGCGAAGCCCAGAAGTCGATGGTGCGCCTTCGCCTCCCCGACGAATGCCTCGTACAGGTTCTCCTGTGTATTCTCGCCCATAGCTAGTACCGTGCTCAACCGTCCCGTCGTCCCCGAACAGCCGAGTCAGATCGCCACTCGGCAGTCCTTCGTCTCAGCCCTACGGCTTCCACTCCTCCCACACCTTCCCGACCAGGTCGGGACCCGGTTTCAGAGTCTTTTCTCCCGGTGTCCAACCCGAGGGCGTCGCCTCGCCAGTCTCCCGCACGTGCTGGAAAGCCTGCACCTGCCGGATCAACTCCTCAGGATTGCGACCCACCGGGGGCGTAAGGACCTCCATCGCCTGGATCACGCCGTCGGGGTCGATGATGAAGCGACCACGGATGTCCACGCCTGCCGCTTCATCATACACGCCGTATGCTGCACCGATACGCCCACCCTGGTCAGAGAGCATAGGGAATGGAATGCCCCCCTCCACCATTTTGGACAATTCCACTTCGTTCCATATCTTGTGAGTGAAGCGGCTATCGACACTCATTGACAACACTTCTACACCAAGATCCTGCAATTCGTCATACCGGACGGCAACTGCCGCCAACTCCGTCGGTCAGACGAAGGTGAAGTCTCCCGGATAGAAACAGAGGACCACCCATTTGCCCTTATAGTCCGAAAGTTTCACGTTCTTGAAGCCCTCGCCAGCGACGTAGGCGGGGGCTTCGAAGTCCGGTGCCGATTTCCCTACCCGTGCTATCTCCATTTCTGGTCTCTCCTTAGCGGTTAGTCGCTCTCCCTCAGCAGGGACCGGCGCATTCACTATCGGTCCCCCTGCAGGTTCCACACATGAATCCACTTCTCCAGGCATACTGCTCTCCTCAACGCACTGCGTCTAAAGCAGGGACTTCAAGTCGAAATCGTCTTGCGTCAGCTGCTGAGCATGGTCAGAGACGTCGATTCCGCGCTCGATCAGAGGTCGCACCATGGCAGCCCTCTGCGGATCGTTGATCAGGATCGCCCCGACCACAAGCCCCTTATCCAGGACAAACTTCCGGTAGAGCCCGCGCTCGGGCTCGGCTTGGCGTTCGATGTGGAAAGCCCCAGCATCTTCGGGGTCGTAGTTGCCCAGGCTCGTGACCCGGGCCCCGGCTACCTCTAGTGTCGTCGTCGGGAGGGTGCCCATATACGACTCGCTGCCGGGCTCCATCATATTGGCTGCCGCGACCTCTGCCTGCTCCATCGCGGGGGGAATGATCCCGTAGATTCTACCCTCGAACTCGGCGACGTCGCCAGCGGCAAAGACGCCTTCAGCGCTCGTCTTCATCTGTCCGTCCACGACGACGCCCCGGTTCACCTCCAATCCGGCCTCTTCACCCAACCTGGCTCGACAGCGGATACCTGCGGAAAAGAGGACAAGTTGGCCTGCGAAAACCTCCCCGTCCTTCGTGCGAACCCCCTCGGCTTTCTCTTCACCCAGGATAGCCTCTACTGCCGCCCCTGTCGTCAGCTCCAGACCCTGCGCCTCCAGTATAGCCCGCAGAACCTGGGCTCCTTCCCGATCCACCTGACGCGGCAGCAGGTAGTCGGCAATCTCGATTACGTGGGCGGCAAGCCCGGCATCGTGGAGCGCTCGGGCTGTCTCCAACCCCAGGAGCCCCCCGCCAATGACCAAGGCCTTGTCCACACTGGCAGCGTACGCCTTGATCGCCAGGGCATCCTCGAGGGTCCGTAACGTGAAAACGCCCCTTTTATCCGCTCCCTCAACGGGAGGGACAAAGGGGCGCGCGCCCGTGGCGACCAACAGGCGGTCGTACTCGACCCTCTCTCCATCGCTAAGCGTCAGGCAGTGCTCCCCTGTATCGATGGCCGCCGCGCGGGTGTTCAGGTGGAACTGGATACCCCTTTCTTCATACCAGGAGAGCGGCTGGAAGTAGAGATCTTCCTGCTCCATCTCGTCGGAGATGAATCTCCACAGATGTGGGCGGGGATAATACGGGTATGGCTCGGCGCTAAAGATGTGGATTTCGTCACTGGCAGATGCGCCATTTGCCAAACTGCGCGCGGCTGTGACCCCGGCCACCCCACCCCCAATCATCGCGAACGTGGTCATTGGAGTTTCTCGAACATGTCTTTGCCCACGCCGCAGTCCGGGCAGAGCCAGTCGTCGGGAAGATCTTCAAACGGCGTCCCGGGCTCGATCCCGCCGTCGGGATCTCCCTCTCCCGGATCATAGATATACCCACAGACCAGGCATTCCCAACTCTCCATTGCCATTCCTCCCGTTGGTTGGTATCGATGATTTAGGTAGCTTCCGAGTTGGAAGCACAGTCTTTGCAGAAACCCAGATACGTCACCCGCCGATCGACGATCTCAAAGTCACTATCCTCACCCAAACCAGGCTTCAGTCCGTCACGACGGCCCACATCCTCAATCCGCCCGCAGCTCATACACACGACGTGGTCGTGCTTCTCGACCGCGACATCATAGCGACGTTCCTCCAGGCCCAGCCCCAGGTCCAGCTCCTGTACCAGGCCAATCTCCGCAAGCTCGTGCAACGTGTTATAGATCGTGGCAGGAGAGATGCTCGGCAGCCGTCTCCGCACCTGAACGAAGATCTGGTCAGCCGTCAAGTGAGTGTCTTCCCTTAGCAGAACTCGGACAATGGCTCGCCGTTGAGGGGTAACGCGACGCCCCTCCGTTCTAAGCTTCGTACAGATCTTCTCTAAAGAGGTCACTACTTTATACCGATTACAAGTTTATATCCCATATTACCTTGTAATCATTCTAACATACTCGAGAAACCCTGTCAAGCAGGATACTCCGTCCCTGGATCTCTGGCGTGCATCATCGCTAGTCCAAGATCCACGGGGCCTGCTACTGCACGGTAATCGTCGAGAAGCGATCTGCTACTTCATTCTCAGTATACCACAACTGAGAGTCTCTAACGGTTGGATCGAGTTAGAAAACCGTTTGGCTTTGGTTTGCTAGGGTTGGAATTTGGTTGGAGAGCCGGTGACCCTCCGAAACCAGAAGTCCCGCAGCTCGCTGCGGGACTTCTCCTCATCGTCCGTTAACTACAGATTCTTCGGCGCGGGGCTCCACCTGGTCTAGGACAAGGCATCCTCCCGAAGCATCTCATTAACCTGGTCAGCGTTGACGTAACCCACCACCTCGATTTCCTGATCAGTCACCCCCTCGACTTCGGCGACCGCCCTACGGATCGAGACGGCTAGCGAAACCGCCAATGGACAGAACGGTGAGGAAGGACGGAACTTATAGCTGACTACTCCCTCTTCATCCGTTTCTAGCTCCTCGATCAGCCGCATCCGGACCACGTCCACCCCCGTCTCTGGGTCGATAACACCCTCCAATCGCCTCAACACCCGTTCTCGAAGATCCTCAGCCATCGCGCCTCCTATCCGCCCTTCTCCTGATACAAGTCCGCGCGGGTGAGCGGCAGGCCACTCGAGCCGTCGGAACCAGGCTTAGCCAGCAATGCCTGATAGACGTTGAGTCGCCCCGACTCAAACCCTTCCGCGGATCCAGACATGAAGAGACGCCAGATACGGTACGTGACGTCGTCGACGTACGCCAACGCCTCCTCCTGCTGCTCCTCCAACCGCCGCACCCAACGGCGCAGAGTGAGCGCATAGTGCTCTCTCAGGGACTCGACATCCCGCACCTCGAAGCCCAATTCCTCGGCAAACCCCAGTGAATGGCTAATCGGCGTTAGTTCTCCATCGGGGAAAACGTAGCGATTGCTGAAAGTATCCTCATCCTCCGTCTTTGGCTCCCAACCTGGGCGGGCGATTGCGTGATTCAGAAATAGCCCCTGCGGTCGAAGGATATCCCACGCCCGTTTGAAGTAAGTGCGCATTTTTGCCTCACCCACGTGCTCAAACATACCCACGCTGACCAGTTTGTCGAAAAGCCCTTGACCGGGCCCATCCAAAGGAGTGACCTCCCGGTAGTCCCGGTACTCCACGCGACAGCGATCGTCCAGACCTGTCTCCGCGATACGCCGCTGCGCGAACGCCACCTGAGGCTGGCTGAGCGTGATTCCCAGAGCCTCTACTCCGTATTGCTCGGCCGCGTGCAGGACCAGCCCGCCCCAGCCACATCCGATATCCAGCAGACGTTCTCCGGGCTCGAGCCGCAGCTTCCGACAGATGTAGTCGATTTTTCGCTCCTGCGCCGTATGGATATCCTCGTCAGGGTCGACAAAGTAACCACACGAGTAGACCATGCGCCGATCCAGCCAGAGCGCGTAGAAATCGTTGGAGACATTGTAATGATACGATATCGCCTGGCGGTCACGACGTCGCGAGTGGCGGTTCCCACTCACGGCGGCAGCCTGCCGTCCCTCCCGGGACGCCTCGGTGTTCGGCAGCGATCGCAGTTTCCAGGCCAGTCCCAGCTTGTCGCCGAGGCCCAAATCCATCTCCTCGAAGTATGCGGCTAGCGGAAAGGCGGCAACAAGATCGCCTTCCACGTCGAAATCACCATAGATGTACGACTCACCCAAGTTCAACTCGGAAGGGGGCAGAAACATCTGCCGCAGGGCTCCCGGATGATTCAGCACGAGGGTGAATGCCGGAGATTCAACCGCCTCCTCGGGCCAAACTGTCCCGTCCCAGAGTCGAACGCCGAAATCCTGCTCCGGCCCCCGTCCTGGAACCTCATCAAACACCCGGTCAAGAATTGCCAGAGTGGTTTCTTTGGCCTGATCGGACGTGCCCATGTCTGCCTCCTCGAGAAGCCTCCTTTGCCAACTCTCCTAGACTTCCAACGCCAGAAGCGTTTTCACGCGCTCCCAGACGTCGCGCAGTGCTGCGGACACAGCCCCGTCGGTGTATGCTGTCACGGGTCGTCCCTGCACCATCGCTTCCGTCACTACCGTGTCGTAGGGGATTCTCCCCACGACCTCGATTCCTCTTTCGGCGCAGAAAGCAGCCACCTCCTGTGAGCGCTCCTCATTCAGGTCCGATTTGTTGATGACCACCAGGGCTGGCACACCGAAGTGCTCCGTTGTGCTCAAGACGCGCTCCAGGTCGTGCGCCCCGGCGACAGTAGGTTCGACCACGAGAAGCGCCATATCGGCACCGGCACTGGCAGAGATGACGGGGCAGCCGATACCCGGCGGACCATCCACGAGCAGGAGGGTCGCGTCAGTGTCGGATGCTAGTAAGCGCCCCTGCTGCTTCACCAGCGTGACCAATTTACCCGAGTTCTCTTGACCGGCAAAGAGATGCGCGTGGAAAAGGGGACCGAACCGGCTATCGGAGCGGAACCAGCGCCCTGCGAGCTGCTCCTCCATACGGATCGCGTCCTCCGGACACTGGTAGAAGCAGGAGGCACACCCCTCACACGATAACGCCTCCACCTGGTAGGCGCAACTAACCGGGGTCTCCGTGGGCGGCCGTATTGCATCGAATCGGCAGACCGTCTCACAGACGCCACACAGCGTGCACTTATCCGCATCGATGACCGCGCGCTTACCGCTCCTGAAGTCATGCTCCTCCAACTTGGTCGGCTCGAGCACAAGCTCCAGATTAGCCGCATCGACGTCCCCATCCGCCAGCACAATCGACAACTCCTCAGACGCCAGGTGAGCGAGCGCTGCCGTGACCGTCGTCTTGCCGGTACCACCCTTTCCGCTGAGAACCACGAGCTGTTTCATCGCTCACCCTCCTCTGACCCGTTCACCAACTGCTCAACGTCGGTGTAGAGACGTCGGAATCGCTCTCGATACGCAGGCAAGGCCTCCACCAGCGGCATTCCCTCCGAGTATGCCTCCGCGATGCGCCGCTCAATTGGGATGCGCATCAGGATAGGCACGTCCTCGGCCTCGCAGTAGGCCTCTACACCCTGGTCTCCCACGCCCTCGCGATTGATGACGACGCCGACCGGCAGCCCCATCTCGCCCCGTGCCACCTCGACCGCTTGCTTGAGATCGTGGAGACCGAAGGGCGTGGGCTCGGTGACCAGAAGCACGAAATCCGCCCCATGCATCGCCTCCACGACGGGGCATGCGTTACCGGGGGGCGCATCCAGGATAACCGGCCGTTCCCCCACGGAGGAGGGAATAGCCCAACGCTTCAGTTGATGGATGACGGGCACCGCCATCGCCTCGCCAACGTTCAAAATACCCTGCGCAAACTGAACTCTCCCATTTCCTCCCCGCTCAATCACGCCTGTCACGTCGAGCACCTCTGTGATCGCCTCCGTGGGACAGTTGAGCGTGCAGCTCCCACAGGCGTGACATAGTTCAGGGAAGACGAGCACGTTCTCTCCCACAACAGCGATGGCGTTGAACTGACATACCTCAGCGCATCGCCCACACGCAGTGCACGCGTCCAGGTCGACGCTCGGGATCATCTGCCCCACCTCTCGACGCTCCTCAATCGTGGGGTTGAGGAATAGTGCAGCATTGGGCTCCTCTACGTCGCAATCCAACAACAGCGGCTCTTCGGAGGCCAAACTCAGAACCAGACTGACAGCGACGGTCGTCTTGCCCGTGCCACCTTTTCCACTCGCTACGGTTATGATCATACCTCAGCTCCACTCAATCAATCGTCAATCTATAACGCCAGGATAGTTCCGGCCGGACAGGGCTGGACGACCGAGGCGCCCAACTCACAGGTGAGCGCGACGAAAGCAGCCTCGCCGGTACAATGGTTCGGATAGACCCGTTCCAGCGCAGGCTTTCTTGCCAACGCCTCGGAGACACGCTCCAATTCCTCTTTGCTCACGCTCGTCAGGTGCAACCCTCCCGCAATCACCCGTACGGGCCGCTCGAAGGTTCGCTCCACGTGGATCAGCGTATTGATCAGCCCGGCGTGGCAACAACCACACAGTAAGGCCAGGTGCTCTCCCAGCTCCAGCACGAGCGCCAGATCGTCCCGGTACGCATCCGGAACGAGGTCACCCTCCTCCCGCATGCGATGATGGTCGCTGCCCCCCTCAACCTCAGGTCGCTCTTTGATAGTCCCCGTAGTCCAGACGCCCGGGACGATCTCCTGGGGCTCGGCGTCCAACCTCAGCGATACGTGGGCGGTCAGATCCCTCCGCGTCAGCGTCATGCCCACGTTCTCCAGCTCACCATCCCGCACCGAGTACCGCTCACGGAACAAATCCGGATTGGCATAAAGCGGCACGCCAGGATCCAGGTGCTCCAGCAGCATCGGCAGCCCCCCGGTATGGTCGTAATGGGCGTGACTGAGGGCCACCGCATCAATGCTGGTCGCGTCAACGTCCATCAGGGCCAGGTTGTGCAGGAGCACGGTGCCGCTCTGACCAGTGTCGAAGAGGACGCGATCGCTCCCCGTCTCGATCAGAAAGCCCACGCCATGCTCACCCCAGAGGGCCGAGCTGCGCTGCACCGCATCATCAACGACACACCTCACGTCCATCGGTCGCCTCCTCAAGTGACAGACGCTGATCGGAGGAGGGATGCCTCTCCCTCCCCCGATTCGGCATCCGCCATCACGTTCTGCCTCTACTCACGGGCCATCTTCGTACCGCACTCCGGGCACTGCTTCTGATAACAGGGCTGGCCCGCGACGTGCTTCTCACGATGACCGCAACTTGGGCATACGCAATAGCCGCCGGGACCGGCTGCCTGGGAGCCCCCCATGCGGCCCGGTCCACGACCGCCACCGCGACCGGAGCCACCGCCCCGTCCGCCACCACCTCCACGACCTCGGAACATTTCTTTCACCTCCTCACATCATCTCTCGTTCATTCACGTCGACATTCATCTCCACTCGAGCAGGGAGGCGCGGCGCACCGTTCCTCCTGACCACAGCAAGTGCGCCCCGCCGGTCGAGCCGTTCGCCCACTCGAGACAAACGGAGTAGAGAGTAGCTTCTGTAGCGCATCACTCCTGCACTGCGGGCACGCTATCGGGTCTCCGCCCCGTACCAACACCTCGAACTCCGCGCCGCAGTCCCGACACCGATACTCGTAGATGGGCATAAGCGCCTTCCTATCTTATGGTGAGCAACTCGGTTGACCAACCGACGCCGGCGAGAACGGCATCCTCGCCAAACGCATCGACGAACGCATGCCGTGCCTTATCGCCGGTACAGTGGCACGGTGCGATCCGCCCAACCCCCAGGTCGCGAAAATCAGCGATGATCTGCTCGATCTGCCCCGGGCTGGCACCGCCCAGATGGAAGCCGCCCATTACCAGGGCAATCTCACCGCCAGTAGTCTCTTTGGCCCGTCGCACCATCTGGACGATGCCCGGATGAGCGCATCCGGTGACGACCACGAGACCCTCCTGGGTCTCCACCGCGAGCGCCTGCTCGACGATGGTCGACCCCACTTCTCCCGTAGAGATAATACCAGGCGCAATGGTCGTGGCTTCCCTGACCTCCACGAGTTCAGTGCGAGCTCCCACATCTGTCTTGAACGCTCCAGGGAAAGACGCGGGCGCGTATACCGTCGGGCTGACTCCGGTACCGAGCAGCGTCCCCAATCCACCTGTGTGATCGCCGTGCGCATGTGACAGGACGACCACGTCGATCTCCTTTGGGTCGAGGCGGAGCTCCCTCAGGTTATGCATCAGGGTGGGGCCGTCGCCGCCGGTGTCAAACAGGACCGTGACCTTACCAGTCTCCACCCAGCAGGAGAATCCCCAGGACGTGCGTAGCCCCGCACCGTATGCATTATTGTCGTAGACGATTGTGAAAGTCACAGTCTCCAACTCCTCTGTAGCTGTGGGTCTGAGCGTCGGAGACGGCGTAGCGCTCGCCGCCAGGGCAGTAGCACCGTCTGCCTCCATTGGCGTCACCGTCGGCATCGACGTCGGCGAAACCGTCGGAACTGCCAGTTGGGTCACTGTCGGTGGAGCGAGAGCGAAAGGAGTGGCTGGCGCCGTCACAGATGCACATCCTGTAGCGAGCATACCGATCACAAGCAGGATTACCCAGACCATCTGGATATCGGACACCTGAGTCACCTCTCTGCTCACCCCCCCTGCCGTGTACCCGGAGTCAACAATGCCATCGCGATGAATCCTCCCCAAGGCAGTTTGGCTCGCTCCCAAGGTATCCACCGCGGGAAAAGGGTTGTGTGCCAGACGATCTGCCAGCACTCTCCATCCCCGTCGTTGCGAGCTTCGGCGTCCGCCGCACGCGAGAGCTGACGCAACTCGCCCACGCTGTAGAACCGAGCTTCATCATACACAGATGGACGAAACAGACCAGCGAGTCGCCGTCGTACAGCGAGAACGCTCCATCGATTGAGGACCCCCAAGAGGAGACCGCGAGAGGCCACGCGGATTGCCTCCGTCAACGCCTGCCGGGGCGCCTCCAGAAACTCGAGCGTGGTGACGAAGGCCGTCAGGTCGAACGCGTTATCCGCAAAAGGAAGGTAATGCGCGTCAGCCTGCACGTACGGGACCTGATTCCAAATTTTCGCCTCCGAGAGCATGGCGGCCGACAAGTCCAGGCCCACGGCCGACAGTCCTTGCTCCTCAAGCCAGCGGGTGAAATGACCGGTGCCGCAACCTACCTCCAGGACACCACGAGCACCCGGGACACAGTCATGCAGTCGCTGCAGCGACTGCTTCTCGAGGGCATCCGCGCGCCGGCCCTCCTCGGTTCCGTACCAGGCCTCGTAGTGCGCCGCGACTCCCTCGTCAAAGGCGCGTGCTTCCGGCATTGATCCTCACCTTCGAACCCATGCTCAGGAAGACCCCTCCGGTTCAGGACACGTGTTCGAGAAGGTGACGTTCATCACCACGTCCCCCTCCTCCGCGGCCTGATGGAATGCTCCTTCGACACCATCGAACACCGCCTGCTCCTCGCCCCAGATCAGCGTGCTCATCTCACCGACGCGGACCCTCAGGCCCTGCTGCCGGAAGTGACGCACCGCGTCGCGAATGGCAGGACCGATCGACCTCCGTCGGAGCGGGTAGAGACTGACCTGTGCCGATATCTCGCTCATCTACTCCTCCTATCAGGAGAGCACGGATCTCCCGATGGTGCCGGAAGCCGAACCATCGCTCGGCCCGGTCCCGAGCCTCATTCTGCCTCCGAGAGCAGGTCCAGGAGAATCAAGGCCGCCCGCTCGACCAGAGCCCCACAGGTCCCGAGCCCCCCGGTTCGTTTCACCACGTTCTCGCGTAATCCCCTGCACTGAGTATACCCGAATGCCTCCAGGAAGCGGGACCGATAACGAGCAGCGAGCTGGATGGCCGGGTCATCATCCCCCTCCAGGCTCGTCCGGCCATGGAGGGCGCCGATCACCATCACCCCGCCGCTCAGAGCCCCGCAGAGCTCCTCCCTGGTGTCCCCGAGCCCACCTGAGAATCCGGTTGCCATACGCAGCGACTGGGTCTGGAGATCATCGACCAGATGCTCGCCCACGGCGAGCAGTATGCCCTCAGATCAGTGATAGCCCGCGTCTACCAGCTCCCCAGCTCGTGCAGCGACTGCCTGATGCTCTCTCTTGGCCATCAATCAGCTTCCTCTTTCTCCATCTGATCCACGCGCCAGTCGAAAAGGGCGTTCTGAAGCGTGCTGACCGCGAGACCGGCACAGTGCATACTGTCCTCAGGCAGCCCGTCCAGGGCCTCGATCAGGTCCTCGGGGAGGACCCATTCGGCCTCTTCCAGCCGCATTCCCGTCACCATCTGAGTGAGCATACTGCCGCAGGCTACCGTGGCACCACATCCATCGGTTATGAACGTAGCTTCCTTTATCGTCCCGTTGTCCAGGCGGACGAAGATCTCCATCGTATCGCCGCACCATCCCTGGACGACGCCGTGGAAGTCCGCTTCAGGCATCTCGCCTACGTTGTGAGGATTGCGAGCTTCACGCAGCACAACCTCCGAATAAAGCTCCTCCTCCCGTTCGGCAACCTCCCGCTGAAGCTCGTCGAGCATGCGGTCATAATCCGTAGCGATATCTCGTTCCACCCGATCCCCTCCCGCTACGCGCTTCCACCCAACTTCTTGAGACGCGCCATCACCTCGTCCAGCTGCTGCTCCAGCATCTCAGCCTCTTCCCGCAGACGCCCCACCTCATCTTCCTCGTATCCTCCGCTCGCCGGCTCGTTCTCGTCCCCGTGGGCGTGCTCAATGCTCTCACGACACGGCTCTGCGCTCCGAAGTGCGCCACCCAGATATTGCTCCAGGGACCGGCGTACCGTGCCAGAGGCTCCCGTCACTGGCTCAATCCCGTACTGTTCGAAGAATCCGATCGCCCGCCGCCCCATCCCCCCGGTAAGCATCACGTCGGCACCTTGTTCACGGATGAACTGAGGTACCTGGCCCGGCTGGTGGCGCCCGTAGTATGGATTCTCGACGGCCGTGACCTCCTGCACTTCACAGCTATCCAGATCCACCAGAACGAAGTAGGGACAACGCCCGAAGTGCGGACTTACGACGCTGTCGAGCCCATCTCGATCGTCCGCAGAAACCGCCACTCGTATCTCACTCCCCATCGCCTACTCCCCTTCCTCTAACTGATCGAGTCGCTCCATAATATCAGCCAGTTGGCGGCGCAGATCGGTCGCCATCTCTTCCAGCTCGGCGACCTCCTGGCTGCGCGAGTCCGTTGACGTCGTCTCAGACGTGGTCACGGGAGAGGATGGGGCAGCACGCCCCGAAGCGGGCGTGTCAGTGCGTTGAGCACGCATCGTGCCCCGCCCCATCCCGCGGGCGCGCCCCATTCCGGCGTGCGCCGGCCCTGTCGCCCCGCTCGTCTCCGACAGCTCGCCCTCCTTGTACGCGTCAACCGCCTGCCGTACAGTCCCACCCTCGAGAAGATAGACGGGAACCTCGGCCGACCGCAGAACGTCGAAGGCGTTCGGGCCCACGTTGCCCGTGACCAGGGCTTCCGCCCCCTGTTCGACCACAAACTGGGCCGCCTGGATACCGGCGCCGCTCGCTGCCCCCAAAGCCGGGTTCTCCACCGCTTCGACCTCCATCGTCTCCGTATCCACAAAGAGATACCATGGACAGCGACCAAAAACTGGGCTCGCCTGGGCATCCAGGTCTGAGCCGTTAGACGTGACGACAATCTTCATCGGTAAGCCTCCTTTGCAGTTACGTCCACCTTGGTGGACGAGAAATTCAATCTATGACTATGTCTCACAGACTATGTCTCACAGACTATGCCTCACAGACTATGCCTCACAGACTATGCCTCACAGACTATGCCTCACAGACCATGCCTCACAGAACCAGTGTTCCTACTCATCGACAGGCACCCTGCGGGCGGGTGGCATCACCGGCACGCCTTGCCACCCGCCCGGAAATGGCTCCAGCCCACCTTTTTACGCCTCCTGATCAAGCGCCTCGATGCGGCGGGAGACCACCTCCAACCGCTCGCTCAGCCACTCAGCCTCGCCTTTAAGAAACTCGAGTTCTTGCTCCTGCGTGGGCACTGCTGCATCGGGGGGATAGGCTTCAGCCTCAGGAAACCCCCAAGAGGGACCATATCCAAACGGCGCCCAGTCCGGCAACCCGGTGGCGTGGTACCGGTGACGCCAACCTCGTCCGCGCCCCGCACCTTCCCAGGCCCTGCCGCGCCCCCGGCCCATACCGAAACCACGACCGGCCATTCGGTGCGCATACCCGGGCATTCCATATCCTGCACAATATCCCGCACCGCGTCCAGTCAAAGGCCCCATGCCCCAAGGACCAGTCCTATCTCGTCCTGGCATATCTATTGCCTCCTGTCTGTCTGTCAGCTCCTATCTCAGCAACCATCAGTATCATCTGTCTCTTCGACCACGGTCCAACCCATACACGTGTCTCCCATGCTCTTTCCCACCATGCCCCGTCTTCGACGGGCGCATGATTCAGGGAGCAACCAGTGACGTAATCACGCTATCGCCTGCGTGGATTTGATGGTCGCTGTTGTTGCGCAAGCGCCGGCTCCCTTGCCTCCTCCGGGACTTGTTCTTCAATCCGTTCGGCGATTGGCTCGAAATCCTCACCGGGATACGCCTCTATCTCACCGGCGTCACACCGCTCCGCCAGCGCCGGATCTAGCGGCAACCGCCCCAGGAACGGTGCGCCCACCTGCTCTGCCATCTGTTCCGACTTGCTCGGCCCAAATACGTCGATCCGCTCTCCACAATTGGGACAATGCGCGTAACTCATATTCTCCACGACGCCGACGACGGGGATGTTCAGCTGCTCAGCCATGCGAGCGGCTTTACGGACCACCATTCCGGCCAACCCCTGCGGTGAGGTCACCAGCACCACGCCATTCAGCGGCATCGACTGCATGACCGTCAGCGAAGCATCGGACGTTCCCGGGGGTAGATCCACGATCAAGTAATCCAGATCGCCCCACACCACGTCCCCCCAGAACTGCTGGATCGCCCCACTGATCAGGGGACCCCGCCAGATGACGGCTTCGTCCTCCGCCGGAAGCAGTAGATTGATCGACATGACCCGGATCCCTTCCTCCGTCTCCGCCGGGATTATGCCAACGGGTCCCATCGGCGGGGGGTCCTGAAGGCCGAACATCTTCGGGATGCTCGGACCGGTGATGTCAGCGTCGAGTACCCCCACCCGATTCCCCTGGCGGCGCAGCGCCACGGCCAGCAGGGCCGCCACCGATGACTTCCCCACCCCTCCCTTGCCGCTCATGACGGCGACGACGTGCTTCACGTGGTTCAGGTGCTTCGCCACACCAGGTTGTTGCTGCTTTGGTTGCTCGGGCCAGATCTTCTGCTTCTCCTCGCGCGTCATCTCCCGCAGCTCCACGTGCACGTCTTCTACGTGATCCAGGCCCAATACAGCCTGTCGTGCATCCTCGACGATGTGTTCGCGCAACGGACACGCCAGGGTGGTTAGCGCTAGCGTGAAACCAACCTGACCATCGTCTATCTCCACGTCGTGTACCATACCCAGTTCCACGATGCTCTCTCCCAGCTCGGGATCCTGCACCGCCTTCAATGCCTGAATGACTTGCGATTCGTCAACCATTCCTTGTCTCCTTAGAGTAGTCTGATGTCCTAATCCGTTCTCGTCATAGAAAGCAGGCTGAGCCCGCCATTCCGTTTGATCTGTCGAAACGTCGCTCCCTGTGAGATCGACCTCAGTGCGCGTCCCGGGTCTCTTACCACAGTTCCACTCAGCACGCTGATGCCGGTATCGAAGAGCACAGCGGATAGTGGCGTGCTCGGGCCCAACATAATCACAAAGCTCTCCGGGCGGCATAGCCCGATCAGATCGTCAAATGTGTGATTAATCAGCGAGGTGGACGTCAGGGCAACCACGTCAGCCTGAGGAAGCAGTTCCTCTGCCCGATCTGCAGAGACGTCCCCGGGGCGGGGGTCGAGCTCCAGCACCCAGCAGGACCTGGCAGCCTGGCGAACGTCGTCGACGAAAGGGAAATGGCCCACGATGGCCACTCGGCGACCAGCCCCCTGTTCCAGGATCAGGCGCGACGCATTCACTTGTCTGCAAGCCGCTTCATCCACTTCCAACAGGGCGTTGTAGGCCGCCAGACCGACGCTGGCCTTCAATGTCTCCGCTGAGCGCATCCACGCCGCCAGCTCGCAGGCGCTGTAATCAAGCAAGGTCCCGGCTTCCGGCACTGGGGGCCCTTGATGGCTGGTCTCGCCACGTAACGTCGACGCCAGCCCACAACGCAAGGGCTCCGTATCCAGCACCACCGCCGTCCAGAATGCCCCGATTAGCACCTGGCGCACCGGCGCATCCTCTCGAAGCCCGTCAAGGAGGGCGTCAGTGATGGGCACCTTCCCCCTCCTCCATATGCCTCTCGTGCGTATCCAGGATGTTGTCGATCATCTTCCGCGTCTCCCGAAGATCCCGCGTCCACCAGCGCAGGACCTCATCACCCAGATTCGTCAGACGATAGACGCGCCGCGGTGGCCCCTTCGTCTGCTCTTCGTCCCAGCTCGATGCGACCCACCCTTTCTCCTCCATGTCGCGCAGCGCCCGGTAGACCACACTTGTATTGACGTCATCCAGTCCGTAAGCGTCTAGCTGATCGATCAGCGTGTACCCGTGGGCCGGGCCATGGTGGAGAAGCAGTAACAGAGTAGGGTTCAGCAGACGCACGGCACGGCGAGAGAAACCCCGTTGACGCCACCGTCGACCTCTTCCTCTTCCTCGACCAGGCATATCCTCCTCCTCCACCATCCCTTGCGCGTTTCCTCAAACGGTAGGTACTATACCATACTATGTGCAGAGTGTCAATAGTCCTTGGGGTCCGGGCCTGAGCAAGAGCTGACGTCTCGTCCCCTCGTTACTTTCCCCAGTGCAATCACATATCGATTTGGACATCCACCAACCTGTCATTCTGAGGAGCGCAGGAGGCGCAGCGGCTGCAGCGACGAAAAATTTCGCTCCCAGAAGCCAAGCGGAGAGATTCTTTGCTCCCTCCGGTGGCTCAGAACGACGAATCCGACACTGAGCCCGCCAGACGCGATTCCTCTGGGCTTCCCCTCGCAAAGGTGTGCGAATCCTCGAGTTTGTAGTAGGATATGGTGATGGGTAGCGGAAAGAGACGGTGCCTGTATCTGTGCCTTTTGCTGCTAGGCGCGGTTGGTCTGTGCCTTGTTCTCGGCGTGATGAACCGGCGACGCCTGTGGAGAGCGATCAAGCGGCCGGAGCTGCCTCCCCTACCCACAGCCCCACCCTATACGCCGTGGCCAACGCCACCCGCGGTCCAGACGGTCGACTTCCCCTTACAGCCCCCTCAGCGTTATGGCCCGTACGTTCAGGGGATCACCGGGCCGCGGGCCATCGACACCCGCTTCGGGGCACAGAATCCAGCGCTCGGGAACCGTCGCAACTGTTTTCGAGATAGCGAGGGCAGTCCCGTTCCCTTCCGCGACCTCTACCACGCCGGTGTCGACCTGTTCGCGGTGAACGAGAGCGGAGGGATCGCCTGGGGAGAAGCGACCCACGCCCCCGTCCACGCCATAGCTGACGGTGTCGCCGCCGTGGCGCTGGACGCCGGCGCCGAGGGACAGATTCTAATCACGGAGCATAGACTGGCTGAGGGAGGCACAATCTACTCCGTCTACTGGCACGTGGACCGCGTCCAGGTGCGGCCCGGACAACCGGTGGCTCGGGGGCAGGTCATCGCGTGCATTCACGACCAGGGACTCAACAGCCACCTCCACTGGGAGATTCGCAGCTTCCTGGACGGGACGGCCCTGTTCCCCGCTGGCACGGCCGGTGCGCGGGGAACGTGCAACGGCCACGTTTTGGGAGTGGGTTACACCTGGGATGATGAGCCACGACGCGCCAACCCCGTGTTCTACGGCTATACAGACCCCATCGCCTTCGTCACAGAGCACCAGCCATAACCTGGACGGGGCCGACAGTCCTTTCCAAGGCATTGGGCTCACAGAAGCAACCTGAAAGGAGATCACTGATGCACATAGCAGTCTTTGGCGCCGGGGCCGTGGGCGGTTACTTCGGCGGTCGGCTCGCCCAGGCAGGAGAGAACGTCACACTCATCGCTCGCGGGGAGCACCTGAAAGCGATACACGCTCGAGGCCTGCAGGTCGAGAGTATTGAAGGGGACTTCAAGACCGAGCCGGTGCAGGCCACCGACGAGCCGGCCACAGTCGGCGTGGTCGATGCGATCCTGGTAGCCGTCAAGGCCTGGCAGGTCCCCCAGGCCGCCCGAGAGATGCTGCCGCTGGTTGGAGCCGAGACCGTCGTGGTACCGCTGGAGAATGGCGTCGAGGCACCGTCTCAGTTGGCCGCGGTCCTGGGGGAGGAGCACGTGATCGGTGGACTCTGCAGGATCATCAGCGCCCTCGTCGAGCCAGGCCATATCCGCCACGCCGGCATCAGCCCGACCATCACCTTCGGGGAGCTGGATGGCCGCCGCAGCGAGCGGACCGAAAGGCTCTACGCGGCCTTCCAGAAGGCACAGGGTGTCACGCCGAAAATCCCGCCGGACATCCACGTGGCGATGTGGGAGAAGTTCCTCTTCATCGCGGCCCTCAGTGGCGTCGGGGCCGTGACCCGCGCGCCGGTGGGCGTCCTCCGCTCGCTGCCGGAGACGCGCGCCATGTTGGTCGAGGCGATGGACGAGATCCTCGTCGTGGCGCAGGCCCGCGACATCGCCCTCTCTTGGCAGACTGTCACCGAGACTATGGCGTTCATCGACGGGCTCCCGGCGGAGGGGACGGCCTCGATGCAGCGCGACGTCATGGCCGGGCGGCCCTCGGAGCTGGAGTCCCAGAACGGCGCCGTCGTCCGCCTCGGCCGCGAGGTCGGAGTCGAGGCGCCCCTTCACGACTTCATCTACAGAAGCCTGCTGCCTCAGGAGCAGCAGGCGCGAGGAGAGATGCCAGTAAGCACCGCAACCTGAGTTAGCATTCAGGATCTACCCGCCAGTTTCGATCCCCGTCCAAGGTCCAGCCCACGGTACAACGACATTAGTACAACAGGAAAAAGCGCCGGGATACGGATCCGTATCCCGGCGCTGCAGAGGCTTGTCTATTAGCCGATGTGCCGGGTCCGGCTTCAACTTATCACACCGACTTATGTGACCTCAGCCACGCGCTGCTACCGAGACCGACACTACGGCAGGACCACCGTGTCAATGACGTGGATGATCCCATTGGCGGCCTTGACGTCCGTCCCGATGATTTTTGACGTGCGCCCGTTGTTGTCGGTGAGCACACCGCCATCTTGCATCAGGAAGCCTCCCTGCAGGGTGTTTATGCGACTCGACCCGAGCACTGCCTTGGAGTTCCGCCGGCCGGGCGCGACGTGATACAGCAGAACCTCGGTCACAAGCTCTTCTTCGGCAAGCAGCTGTTCGGCTGTAAGACCGAGCTCGTCGAGGAGATCCAAGAATGCTTGGTCCGTCGGCGCAAATACGGTGAATTGTCCGTTCCCGTCCAGCGTCTCTAGAACGACGGGATCAGCTGCCTCTAAAGCAGCGATCAGGATGCTGAACTCTCCAGTTTCCTCGTTAACCTTTGAGGCAACCTCAACGATCGTTTCTTTAGGCGGCCGACCGGCGAAAGGCGGCGGCCCGGCGGCGAAGGCGGGAGCAACGCTCCCGGCTAACAAAACAACGGCTGCGAGTACGGGTAGTAGGACTTTGAACCTGTTCATCGTTTGTCTCCTTTCCATGTGCTGGTTTGCTTTCGCATACCCTTCTTTCCGTTCCAGACCACTATATCACAATATCAAGGATTTGTCAAGGATTTGTTTATTAAATTTTTACTAGTTTCCGGAACCCTTTCCGGCATACGCGATTGCCCTGAGTGCTCTCCAGTCGCGGATTGACGAACGCCCCCGTTTCGGTATAATTGGAGGTGAATCTTCTAACGAGGCGGAGAAAGTGGCACACCAGATCTACAAGGCGAACAACACCTACATCTATTTCGCGGGATTGCGGCGCGGCAGCCGCTAGCTGCCTTCTGTTTCGCTGCAATCCGCTAACCCTGAAACCCACACCAAGTGGGTTTTTTGTTATCCTTCTTTGATTGTACGTCTATTGAGCGAGGAGAAGCGAGGCAATTCTATGGACAGACCGACCATTGACGAGCAAATGGCAGTGTTGATGCGCGGCGCCGAGTTCGGCGACGCGCAGACGAAGGAGCATATGCGGGAGGAGCTCCGGGAGCGTCTCATTCAGTCCGAGAAGACCGGGCGCCCCCTGCGCATCTACTGCGGCTACGACCCAACCGCCCCCGACATCCACCTGGGGCATACAGTCACGATGCGCAAGCTGCGACAGTTCCAGGAGCTTGGCCACCAGGCCATCTTCCTGATTGGGACCTTCACCGGCCTGATCGGCGACCCGTCCGACAAGGACACGGCCCGTCCGCGGCTGACGATGGAGGAGGTGAAGGAGAACGCGGCCACCTACATCGAGCAAGCCTACAAAATCCTCGACCCACAGGAGACCGAGGTCCGATACAATGACGAGTGGCTGGCCGGTCTGACCTTCCAGGACGTCATTGAGCTGGCGAGCCATTTCACCGTCCAGCAGTTTCTCTCCCGGGAGAAGTTCACCCTGCGGCGGGAGAAGGGGGAAGCGATCTGGGTCCACGAGTTCCTCTACGCCTTGATGCAGGGGTACGATGCCGTAGCCCTCAGGACCGACATCCAGATCGGGGGCACCGACCAGCTCTTCAACCTCCTGGCCGGCCGAAAGCTCCAGGTGGTCTTCGATCAGCAGCCCCAGGTCTGCCTCACCTTCCCCATCCTCGTCGGAACCGATGGTGAGCTCCGCATGTCGAAGAGCACGGGTAACTATGTCGGCGTCGACGAGCCGCCCGAGGTCAAATACGGGAAGACCATGTCGATCCCCGACTCCGCTATGCCGAACTGGTTCGAGCTGCTGACGCGCTGGAAGCCGGAACGGATCGACCAGCTCTTTGAGGCCATGGAGGAGGGCGACGTCCACCCCATGGACGCAAAGAAACAGCTGGCCTGGGAGATCGTCTCCATCTTCGACGGTGACGAGGCTGCCGATAAGGCCGCCGCCCACTTCCAGCGCGTACATCAGAAGCGCCAGATGCCGGAGGATATGCCCGTCTACACCCTCACCGAGCCGGAGAACGTCGTTGACGTCATCGCTGGGGCCGACCTGGCGCGCAGCAAGAGCCAGGCCCGACGCCTGGTGCAGCAGGGTGCGGTGCGTCTCGAAGGCGAGAAGATAACGGATATCGATACCCAGCTCGTGGTCGAAGACGAGGCCGTGCTCCGGGTCGGCAAGCGACGCTTCCTGCGGCTTACAAATCAGGAGGACTAAATGAAAGATCGACCAATTCTATGGGTGCTTCTCGCCTTCATTCTGGGCTTCGCCCTGCCCGTCTGCAGCTGCGTCGGGACAGGAGCGATTACGATGGGAGCGCTGAGCCGCGTCAGTCAGCAGCCGATGACCCAGGTTCCGGGCACCGGCGACGCCGTCGCCGTGATCAGTCTGAACGGCACCATCACGGCAGGTCCGCAGGACTACTTCACCACGAGCGGCATCACCCCCGACCGCGTCCGCTCGCTGCTCGATCAGGCTGCTTCTAACCCTTCCATAAAGGCCGTCGTGGTGCGGGTCAACAGCCCCGGCGGCAGCGTCGTCGCCTCCGACGAGATCTATCGCGCCCTTCTGGAGTTCGAGAAACCCGTGGTGATCTCGATGGGGGACACGGCGGCCTCGGGCGGGTACTACATCTCCTGTGCCGGCGACCACGTGATGGCACACCCGGACACGCTGACTGGCTCTATTGGGGTTATCAGCCAGTTCCTCACCGCGCAGGAGCTGCTGGATAAGATAGGCGTGGAAGCCGTCGTCATCACCACCGGCCCCCGTAAGGACTTCGGCAGCCCCTTCCGGGACATGAGCGAGGAGGAACAGGAGCTGTGGCGTGGAATCCTCGATCAGGTCTACGAGGACTTCGTCGACGTCGTGGTTGAGTCCCGCGGTCTGTCGGCAGATACCGTTCGCGACCTGGCCGACGGCAGCATCTACACTGGTCAGCGGGCTCAGGAACTGGGACTGGTCGACAGCGTGGGCACCCGACAGGCTGCCATCAACAAAGCCGCAGAGCTTGGAAACATTGAGGGCGAGCCTCGCGTGATCGAGCTAAGAACCCAACCGACGCTGTTGGAGATGTTCTACGGATTCCAGACCCGCTCCATGATGCCCGCCCTGGAGGAGCTCGTCGGCTGGACCGGCGTCCCTTCGCTCCAGTTCCGGCTGGCTGGAGAGTAGCCGAAGATGGGGAAAATCGGAGGGCCCTTCATACCTATTCCAGGCCTGTTCCAGGCCTAGTCCAGCAGGCCTGAGAAGCCAAGCCTGGAGGCCCCGTCATAGGAGCGTCTACTCACGAACGAGCCCGTGGAAGCGCGTGACGTCTCAGCCCTCCACGAGATACGATCTTCTTTCACGAGCCACAGGTTCACGCGAGCTTCCTGTCCGCGTTCGTCCGTGAACTGGATCACAGTGGCATCAGGCGGGGTGCCAGCCGGCACGGAAGGAACGTCTGCCTCCCACGGGCGCTCCGTATATCGGGCCACGGGGCGGTCAGGCCCGAGGACCGTGACTGTCCTGTGCTCGGGCAAGCCCTCCACAGAGAGAATGGCGATCCAATTGCCATCAGCTGGGAATCCATGCTCCACTGCAACGGCACGCACGTAGTTCTCCAACACGTCAGCAGCATAACGCCGTGTCACTCGCAGATGGATCTGGTCCCAGCCACCGTTGTACGCGGCCAGTGCATAGTAGACGTCGCCACTCCCATCCCGGATCACCTGCGCCAGGGTTCGCGTCCCCGCTGCCACGTTCGTCCACGGGTTTCTTAACTCCTCCGGACTCGGCCGCCACGGAAAGGGCTTCACACACATCAGCCCCACTGCCCCCGTGGGGCCCTCGACCGTCGAAATGCCCCGAGACTCCTTCCAAATAACCGAGGCAACCAGGTCTGGATCGAGCTGGCGTCTCTTTCCATATTCAACAATGATATGCTCCCATCGCCCCACAACCGGCTGCCAGTAAGGTGAGAGACCGGAGGCATCAGAAAGCCCGTCACCCTGTGCAAGCACAGGGTGAACGTGGGAAGCGACCAGAATGATCGCTGCAAGAACCGCGATAGATAATGCCCTAAACGTCTCCACAGTCAACGTAACCCTCCTTTCCTTGTTTACGAGACTGGACACGTTTGGGCGTTTATATCGGAAAACGATGTTTTGTCAAGCCGGGTCCCTTATGCATACTTTCATGCTCTTCGCCCTCACTTCTCCACGGCGTACCGCAGTGCTGCCTCTGCATGGATCTCCGTCGTATCGAACAGCGGGATGCCGACGTCCTCTTTGCGAACCAGTAGAGGGATCTCCGTGCAGCCGAGGATGACCCCCTCGGCGCCCCGCCCCATCAGATCATTGATGATCCGGACAAAGGTATCCCGGGACGCATCGCGGATCTCGCCGGAGACCAATTCGTCATAGATGACGTCGTTGACGAGCGTTCGATCCGCCGAATCTGGCACCAGGACAGCGATTCCCTTCTCGGCCAGCCTCTCCCGATAGAACAGCTTCTCCATCGTGAACGCAGTGCCCAGCAACCCCACCGTGTCTATGTGACGCTGCCGAACCGCCTCACCAACGGCATCCAGCAGGCTCAACATCGGCACGTTCACGCTCGCCTCAACCTCGTCAAACACGATGTGCATCGTGTTCGTGGCTATCAGGACGAAGTCGGCACCGGCACCTGCCAGCCTCCGGGCCGCCTTGCTCAGGCCCTCTGCAACCAGATCCCAACGGTCTTCTCGAGGCCAATCGACGTACGTCTGGAAGCTTACGCTGTAGATCAGGATCTCGGGGTACCCATAATCACCGAAACGGTCGGTATAGGTCCGGGTGATGTACTCGTAATAGGCCACCGTCGACTCCGGGCTCATACCGCCCAGAATGCCAATTGTCTTATGCATCGGCCCTCCTTACGTCAAAGCCAATCCCAGGGTCATTCATTCGATCGTGGCCAGGAACTGCTGGGCCATCGCCCCGATGTCGCTATCCGTCGATATGCCCGTCCATGGATCTCCGGGCCGAACCAGGTTGACCACGACGATATTGGCACCGTTGAAGATGGCGCTGCGCGCCTCCTTGACGTCGACGCCACCCGCTGCCGAGATCAACACGTCGAACTTGCTGCGTACACGATTGACGTGGCGATACTGGATCAGTTTCCCCCGGGTGCCCTCCTCGTCACGGCCACGGTGGAGCACCACCACATTCGGCGGCTTCTGCAAGCGCATCAAGACCCGCAGGGGATCTTTCACGCCGAGCATGTCGATCATTGAGATCATCTCCAGCGCACCACACCGGGCGATGAAGAGATCCAACGCCTCGGACGGGGAGCTTCCGAGAACCGTCGCGGCTGTAGCCCCACCCTCCCGGGCCATATCCACCTCATCGACGGCACCGTCCACCGTCTTCAGGTCCGCCACCACGTGCCCAGGCCAACGTCGGCGGATCGCCCGAATCCCGTCCACGCCCTCGCGCTTGATGTAAGGGGTGCCAGCCTCAATGAAAATACGTTCTTCGCCCCTCGGCAAGCTCAACACGTCCCCCGCCAAATCCGACAGGACGCGCCTCACCAGCCTTACGTCGTAGTTGAAGGCGATCTGCAGGTAGCGCGTCTTATCGTCGAGCACCGCCGCCACTCAGCTCTTCTCCTGTCCCACAAGCCTTCCAATCGTCTGTCCCAGGTCGGAAGGAACGAAGAGCACGATCTTCTCCGATGGGTCAGCAGCAATGGCCCGGATCGTCTGCAATGTCCGCAGATGGAGGGCCCCCTCACTCTTGGCAAGATTCTGTGCCGCCTCTTGAAGGTTCCTTGAGGCCTCAAGCTCGCCCTGCGAGGCGATGATCACCGCCCGGCGCTCGCGTTCGGCCTCAGCCTGCTGGGCCATCGCTCGCTTCATCTCAGCAGGTAGCTCCACCTCCTGAATCTTGATCGACTCCACGTCGATGCCCCAGCCATCGGTCTCGGAGTCAACGATTTCTTTGATGCTCTCCGCGATCTGTTCCCGTTCGGTGAGGACGAAGTCCATCTCGCTGTTGCCGATCACGTCCCTTAGCGCCGCCTGCGTATACTGACGGATGGCGAAAGCGTAGTCCTCGATCTTAATAATCGCATCCCGGGGATCGACGACCTTGAAATAGACCACGGCGTTGACCAGCATCGGGATGTTATCCTTCGTCATCACCTCCTGCCGGGGGATCTCGGCCGTCTTGATGCGCATGTCGACCTTCTGCATCGTCTGCATGATCGGGATGATAACCGTCACCCCGGGCCCCCGGGTGCCAGCATACTTCCCCAGGGTGAAGACCACCCCTCTTTCATACTCATAGAGCAAACGAGCCGAGCGCAGGACCAACACGAGAAGCACGACGAGGCCACCGACGAAGAAACAGCTACCGACCGTCACCCACTCTGCCATGAAATACCTCCTTGTATCTGGGCAATGACTTTGTTCAGGAATGACCCACAGCTGGAAGATGAGCTATTACGCCGTACGTGGTCAAAGAGTCTCCACGACCACTCTCGAGTGCTCCCTTTTGTGTTCGATCCGAAAACAAGAAACAGTAGTGTGCTGGCAGAATTATAGGCCCGATGCGCCAACAGAGCAAACAGACATATCGGGGTGACCGACGGATATGCTCCGCTTAAAATAGCGCAGCAAATATGCTACAATGAGGTCCTGAGCGGACGTGGCGCATTCTGTCCACGGGCCGTCCATCCGTCGTCGAAAGGAGAAAGTGATGCTTACCTATGATATCCCCCTTGTGCCTGGCCCAACCCACGTCCCGGAGCCGGTGCGGCAAGTTTACCTGACCGACTTCGGCTCAGCCGATCTGGAGCCGGAGTACGTCGACCTCTACGCTGAGGTCCAGGATCAGCTGCGCACCATTCTAGGGACCAAGAACAAGGTGGCGATCATGACGGGTGAGGGCATGATCGCTCTATGGGGCGCGTTGAAGAGCTGCGTGACCCCGGGAGACCGCGTCCTGGCCGTCAGCACCGGGGTCTTCGGACACGGTATCGGAGAGATGGCTGCCTCCATCGGCGCCGAGGTCCGTTGGGTCGAGTTCGGCTACGACGAGGTACTAGAATCCGAAGCTGTCGAGGAGACAATCGCCGAGTTCAAACCCAAAATGGTCACCGCCGTCCACTGCGAGACCCCGTCGGGCACGTTGAACCCGGTCGACCGGGTCGGCGAGCTCGTGCGCGACTACGAGGTTCCTCTCTACTACGTCGACGCGGTCGCCAGCGTCGCTGGCACGCCGGTCCTGGTCGACGACTGGCGTATCGACCTCTGTCTGATCGGCACCCAGAAAGCGCTGTCTGCCTGTCCCGATCTGGCGGGAGTGGCCGTCAGCGACCGGGCTTGGGAGGTCATCTCCGCAGTCGACTACGCTGGTTATGACGCCCTGCTCCCCTACAAAGACGCCCTGGAGAAGCAGTGGTTCCCATACACACCAGCCTGGGCGAGCCTGAGCGCCCTCCATGCCGCGTGCAGTCTCGTGCTCGACCAGGGGCTCCAGGAGGTCTACGCCCGCCACGCCCAGGCGGCGACGCACTGCCGCCACCGGGCTCGAGAGATGGGCGTCTCCCTGTATCCCGTTAATGAAGCAGCTTGCTCGCCCACCGTCACGGCCCTCGAGGTGCCGGACACCGTCGAGTGGCAGACGCTCGACCGGGGACTGCGAGATCACGGCATGGCCGTCGCCGGCTCTCTCGGCCCCCTGGCCGGGAAGGTTTTCCGCATTGGCCATATGGGGAGCCAGGCCGATGTGTCACTCGTTCAGCGGGGGATGGACGTGCTGGCTCAGGTTCTCGACGAGCGATCCAAATAGCCACTCGGGTTACTATTCAGGAACTCGCAGGGTAACCGACGCCACCCTTGTGGCTGAGTCGATGGGAGTCCTTCAAACCTCAGTCCCATCTCCCGATCACTCAAGTGCCTGCATTGCCAGCGCCATTGCCCCAAGCACGCCGGCCCGCCCGCCCAGCACCGGCGGGACGATGGTCGCATCGATCTCTTCTGTAATAGCCGGGACCGCTACGTAGCCGTTGAGGAGATCCTGGACATCGGAACGGATCAGCGGAAAGAGAAATGACCGTTCCATCACCCCGCCTCCCAGGATGATGCGCTGCGGGGAGAGAGTGCAGATGATAGACACCAAACCGAGCGCCAGATAACGCGCCTCCAGAGGCCACGCCGGATGGTCGTCTGGAAGGGCCTCACCCCGCTCCCCCCATCGCGCCTCGATCGCCGGTCCCGACGCCAGGCCCTCCAGGCAGTCCTCGTGGAAGGGGCATATCCCCTCGAACGGGTCGTGATTGAGATCGTGCGGAACCCGGAGGTGGCCCATCTCTGGATGCATCAATCCGTGCAGTAGATTACCCTCTACCATCGCACCGCCCCCGATACCGGTCCCCACGGTAATGTAGACGAACGTGTCGAGCCCCTGGGCCGCCCCCCAGCGATGCTCGCCCAGGGCAGCGGCGTTCACGTCCGTGTCGAACGCCACCGGCAGGCCCAACGCGGACTCGATCTGCCCCATAATATCGACGTCTTGCCACCCGGGCTTGGGGGTCGAGGTAATGGTTCCAAACGTCGGTGAGCTGGGATCGGGATCTACCGGGCCAAACGACCCGATGCCGATCGCATCGATCGGGTCGGGCTGCCGCTCGAAAAAGGCAATCGCTCGTCCGATCGTCTCCTCCGGAGACGTGGTACCAAACTCTATCTCGGCCAAGATCTCATCCGGGCCTATGCCTACAGCACAGACGAACTTAGTACCACCAGCTTCGATACCACCATAGACCGTCATGCGTCGTCCCCACCTCTTCCCCATACCTTCCAGCTCGGATATGCTAATCGACGGATCCGTGAGCCGATTCGCCATCCGAATCAAATCTAGCCGCCATACGTCTCATCATAGTCTGCAATCGCCGCTTCCACCACCTGCAGCGCGTACTCGCGGTTGCAGACTTCTTCGATCGACATCTGAGATGGCCCACCTGGAATCAGCTTATACGTGCTGAAATAATGCTCCAGTCGGTTTACCAGCACCTTGGGCAATTCGGACACATCCTCAACGTCCCTCCAGAAGGGATCGTTCTCCAGAACCGCGATGATTTTGTCGTCTGCCTCACCGCCGTCGATCGCCTGAATGACCCCGACAACCCGGGCGCTCAGAATCACCTCCGAGCGATTCATCGGTCGCTCGCTGATGACGCAGATGTCGAGCGGGTCTTCGTCTCCCTTATCGGCCTTCGGCGAGAGCTCCTGCACCCGGAAGCCGCAGTAGGTGCGCGGGATAAACCCGTACAGCGTCGGCGGCTGCGACGACGTGCGCTGCGGCCGATCGACCCACATGTACCCCGTGGTCTTGTCGATCTCATACTTGATCAGGTCGAACGGTGTGATCTCGATGTAGGCGTGCACCACGTGCGGTGGATTCGGACCCACCTCCAGCCCGTGCCACGGGTGGGGCCTCCATCGAAAGAACGGCTTAGGAAAAGACATGTCATACCTCCAGACGTAGATGACTATCCAGAAATGCCAGCTGGATGGGGTACCAGCATCAGGCTCCCTCTACCCCGGCCGCTTCAAACGCTGCCATCACAATGTCTCGGGCTTCGTCCTGGATCCGCTTCAAGTGCTCATAACCCTTGAAACTCTCTGTGTAGATCTTGTAGATGTCCTCCGTGCCCGACGGTCGAGCCGCAAACCAGCCGTTCTTCGTCACCACCTTCAGACCGCCGATCGGTGCATCGTTGCAGGGGGCCTCTGTCAGTTTCCCTGTGATCTCCTCTCCCGCCAGCTCCTTTCGCTCTACCATCTCCGGCGATAGCTCCTTCAACGCCTGCTTCTGGGCCTTCGTCGCCGGCGTATCGACCCGTTCGTAAACCGGGCTCCCGAACCTCTCCTCTAATGCCTCGTAATGTTCGCTCGGATCTCGCCCCGTCGCGGCTGTGATTTCCGCCGCCAGCAGGTCCAGGATCAGCCCGTCCTTGTCCGTGCTCCACACCGTCCCGTCTTTCCGCACGAAGGAAGCGCCGGCGCTCTCCTCGCCGCCAAAGCCGAGCGATCCATCCAGCAACCCATCCACGAACCACTTGAAGCCTACTGGCACCTCGCATAAGGAACGTCCCAGATCCTTCGCCACCCGGTCGATCATTGAGCTGGAGACCAGTGTCTTCCCCACCCCCACCGCTTCACCCCACTGGGGGCGGTTCTGGAACAGATACCACACCGCCACCGCCAGGTAGTGATTGGGACCCATTAACCCCCCGCTCGACGTAACGATACCGTGCCGATCATAGTCCGTGTCGTTGCCAAAGGCGATGTCAAATCTGCCCTGCAACTCCAACAACCCTGCCATCGCGTACTCCGACGATGGATCCATGCGAATCTGCCCGTCGTGATCCACCGTCATGAACGAGAAAGTCGGGTCCACCCGCCGATTCACCACCTCGATGTCGAGCCCGTACGTCTCAGCGATGGGATCCCAGTAGGCCACGCCCGATCCGCCCATCGGATCGACGCCGACAGAGAGACCGGCAGCTGCGATCGCCTCCATATCGAGCACGCTGTCCAGATCCTCCACGTACGGCATGACGTAGTCGTGCTTATGGGTGGTTTCGGCCTCGAGGGCCCGCTGCACGGGTATTCGCTCGACCGCTTTCAGCCCATCCGCCAGGATCTCGTTGGCCCGCCGCTCGATCTGCTTCGTCGTCTGGGGGGCAGCCGGACCACCCTCCGGGGGATTATACTTGAAGCCTCCATCGCTCGGCGGGTTATGCGACGGCGTGATCACCACCCCGTCGGCCAGGCCCGTTGAACGACCTTGGTTGTACGTCAGAATCGCATGGGAGATCACAGGGGTCGGCGTGTAGCCGAACCCATCCTGGATGAACAGATCCACCCCATTAGCCGCAAAGACCTCGATCGCCGTCCGCAGCGCCGGCTCCGAGAGGGCGTGGGTATCCATGCCGGCGTATAGAGGGCCGGTCACGCCCATGGCCTTCCGGATCTCGCAGATCGCCTGGCACATCGCCAGCACGTGATCCTCGTTGAAACTCCGCTCCAGCGACGATCCCCGGTGCCCGGAGGTACCGAACGACACCTGCTGAGCAGGATTCTCGGGATTCGGCTTCTCTGTGTAGTAGGCGGAAACCAGCCGCGGAACGTTGACCAGAAGCTCCGATGGAGCCTCTTTGCCTGCCCATTCGTGGACGCCCATGAGTCCCTCCCTTGGTGAGTTACCGGACTGTGGCTATTTCCCGTCATTCGCTGATGGTCTGTCGCGACCGTTTGCTCAAGTATACGTCATATTGATCTTTCATCAAGTCCCCTTGCCCGATCCAGCCCTTACAGTGCCGGGATACCGGGGGCCTTGTCCTGTTGAAAGCTTTGGATATGATAGGAAGGTGAGGATGATCGAAGCGCTGCGGAAGCACTTGTCTGCCGGCAGTGCTCGCCGACCCTGAGGAGTCGCACCGCCTCAACGTCAGCACGATCGATCTCGGGCGCTGCGCATCCGTCCCTCCGCCACAGATCGCCAACGAGGAGAATCCAAATGAGAGCCATCAACTTGGAGGAAGAAGCTAATAAGATCGAGACTCTATTCGAGTACCACACTATTGCCAGAATGAATGACCATGCCTTCATCCTCGTCAAAGCCGAGGACAGAACGCTCGACTTCCATACCCATCCCGATTCCGATGAGGTGTTCTTCATCGTGGATGGAACCATGAAGCTGGAGTTTGAAGACGAAATAATCGAGCTGAAAGCGGGAGAGATGTGTGTGGTGCCCGGGGGAGTGCTCCATCGGCCCATCTGCGAGGGAGAGGTGACCGCTATGCTCATTGAGATCGACGGGACGCTGTCGCCAGACAACACCGGCGGGGCCTATCGCGAATAGCAAAGGCCTCTCCCTCGCGCTCCAGCCGTGGCACGCTGACCAGGAGCTCTGGTGGTCCAGGTTTGCCAGCCAGCTTCTGCGCGCGCATGAGTGCCTCCGTCTGTGAGTTGCTTGACGGTAACGACTCCGCGCCAGTCGAGGGTAGAGACTAGGACGTGGGCGACTCGATTTCGTCAATCGTAGCGATCGCTCGCTCCTTGTGCTCCTGATAGTCAGGCAATATCCGCTCATACTGCTCATTCATCAAGGGTGAGGAGAACATGAAATCGGCGCTGGCCCGATTGCAGGCGATGGGGATGTTCCAGACTACGGCGATTCTCAGCAGCGCCTTCACGTCTACGTCGTGAGGCTGCGGCTCAAGCGGATCCCAGAAGAAAACCACGAAGTTGATCTCTCCCTCTGCGATCTTGGCGCCTATCTGCTGGTCTCCCCCAAGAGGGCCGCTCTGAAGTGTGACGATGTCTATGTTCAACGCCTGTTCCAGGAGCTTCCCGGTCGTGCCAGTTGCATAGACGACGTGTTGAGCCAGGGACTCCTCGTTGAACCTGGCCCATTCCAGGAGATCGTCCTTCTTGTTGTCGTGGGCCACCAACGCAATCCGCTTCTTCTGTTCAATCGGCAATACGGGATATTCCATCGCCAACTCCTCTCGCAATCTCACGCGTTTCCATACATGACTACCCTAGTCTTCCTTGACTAACCCCGTTCGGTAGGCCTTCAAAAGGGCCTGCAGTTCCTCGATCCGTCGTCGAATGTCCTGACCCCGATCTGTGTTCTCCACCCGGATCCTGACGTCGTTGCTTTCCACGACCTCCATCTGAGGATCGGTGTCCAGCTCATGCTCGATCGCCTTCTCAGCGGACGCCAGGGCATGATGGGTCGCCAGGAGCAACCCCCAGGAGTTGTAGACCAACGTGTAGCCGGCGATGCCGGTCCGTCCCTGGTAGGCCTTGGAGAAGCCGCCATCGATCACGATCAGGCGACCATTCGCCTTGATCGGGCTCTCGCCTTGCTTCACCCTGACGGGAACGTGACCGTTGATGATGTGACCCTGGTCTGGATCGACGCCGAACGCCTCGAGAATACGATGGGCCACTTCCTCCTGTCCCCGAAAGTCGTAATACGGGTCGCGCTTCTCCTCGTGAGTGGACGCGTCGGCGATGAAATACCGCTCAAAGGTCGCCATCTTATCCTTTCCGAAGAGTGGCGACTGCGATCCCTGCCACAGGTACCACATCGCGTCCATCCCATACCGTTTCTTTACTGGATCGTCGCTGGCGAAATACCCTTGGCGCGCCAGGCGATCCACCCGGTCCATGAAGCGCCGCGCCGAATACGTCTCCCCGTCCACGTGGAACGGCCGGAACGTCCCGTCCTCGTTCATGGGAATGCAGCCGTGGTACAGCAGATTGTCGTTGTGAACGAGGTAGATGCTCCCCTTGGAGAAAAGGAAACGCACGTGTTCTTGAAGCCGCCTACTCCCGGTGAAGGAAAGCACCAGCTTCTCGATCACACTCTCCTCCCGGGCCGTCAAGACGGTGGGCTCATCCGCATTCACCGTCGGGAAACGAACATCGAGAAGGGGGTGGACGGTGCCAGCGACGGACACCGTCCCCTCGTCGGGGTCGATCTTGTCCAGCAGAAGTCGATCCTCCATTCCATAGTGCGGACGGCGTCGGATGATCTGCGCCTCCAGCTTAAACTGAATGATAGTGATCGCCTTGTGCATCTGCGCCATCAGCCTGAGCTCATCGTCGGTATAATCCTCGTCGCCCGCGGGCCGCGGAACGAATCGGCCGCAAGGATCATCCCCGTAGACGTCGACGGCGAAAGAGGCCAGGGGTAGCAAACTGATGGCGTAGCCGTGTTCCAGCGTCTCCATGTTGGCGTACCGCAAGCAGAGTCTGATCACGTTGGCGATGCACGCCTCGCTTCCCGCGGCCGCCCCCATCCATAGAATGTCGTGGTTACCCCATTGGACGTCCACGTCCTGATAGTCGATGAGAAGGTCCATAATTCGGTGAGCACCGGGGCCTCGGTCGTAGATGTCGCCCACGACGTGGAGCCGCGCGATAGCGAGGTGCTGGATCAGGTCGGCCAGGGCGACGACGAAGGTCCCGCCGCTGTCCGTGGCGATGATAGTCTCGATAATGCGTCGGTAGTAGTCTCGTTTGTCCGCCACGTCCTCCTGAGCGTAAAGTAACTCCTCGATGATATCGGCAGAAGGCTCTGGTAAAACCCCCTGGACGTGGTCCCTGGGATACTTGGAAATCACCGAGCGACAGACCTTCAGCAGTTGTTGCAGCGTGTCAGAATACCATGCATCCTCGTCGTCCACCGCCCGCAGGATCAAGGGGAGCTTCTGCTCCGGATAGGTAATCAGTGTGACCAGGTTTCGGCGCTCGCTCTCCACCAACGTATCACCAAGGATCTCGTCAATCCGGCGCCTTATGGAGCCTGAGCCGCTCCTGAGCACGTGGTTGAAGGCCTCGTATTCGCCATGAACGTCGGAGACGAAATGCTCCGTTCCCTTCGGCAGGCTGAGCTGAGCCGTCAGGTCGATGATCGTCTTTGACGCTGCCTCGATGGACGGATAATGCTGGGACAGAAGCCTCAAGTACCGGGATGCCTTCGCATCACGCGTCAAGAAATCACCTCGCTTTCGACAAACTGGAATTGGCGTGCCCTATTCGTTTGAACGTTCGCGCGGGGCGCAGTCTCAAATCACCGTTCCGTCCGGAATGACCGCGCTCTTGGGCACAATCACCAATCCATCTCGCGCGACCCAGCTGTCGGTCTCCTTGTCGGGCCGATCCGGAAGGTGACGGATGTGAACGCCGCGGCCGATGCGGGCCTTCTTGTCAACGATGGCGCATTCGATGACCGAGCCCTCTCCAATCCCCATGTCGGGGCGTCCCACCCTGACGTTTTCCTCTCGATCCTCATCCGTCTCGTAGTAATCAGCCCCCATCATCACCGACGACTCGACCACAGCATCGGGACCCACGATACCCCGCAGGCCGATCACGGAGTTCCTGACCTGGGAGCCATAGACCCGACATCCATCGCCAAGCAGAACACCGTCCAACTCGGATCCGTATGACTCGCAGGGCGGAAGGAAGCGTGCGTGCGTGTAAACCGGGCGGTGCGGGGCATTGAGATCAAAGGGAGGATCGGGCGAGACGAGCTCCAGGTTGACCTCGTAGAAGCGACGGATGGTCCCGATGTCGGCCCAGAAGTCATCGAAGATGTAGCCCATCACCCGTCGGTCCGGGAGAGCTGCCGGGATGATCTCCTTGCCGAAGTCGTCGCCTGGTGCTTCTAGTAGCTCGAACAACAGGCGGGTCGAGAAAACGTATATCCCCATCGATGCCATGAAGGGCTTGTCCGAATCCGGCATGCTCTCCAGGCCAGCCAATCTGTCCGCAGGTGGCTTCTCGGTGAAGCTGACGATCTCGCCATCGGGGTTCCGCTTGAGAATGCCCAGAGCGGGAGCTGCCTCGGCACTCACCGGCTGCACAGCCAGCGTGATGTCCGCGCCTGTGTCGACGTGGAAAGCCAGGAATTCACTGTAGTCCATACGGTACAGGTGATCCCCCGCCAACACGAGCACGTACTCCGTCCCCGCAGCCCGAATCTCCACCAGCTGCTGCCGCACCGCATCGGCCGTGCCCTGGTACCATTCCGTGTTCTCCCGGGTCTGCTCAGCAGCCAGAATCTCAACCCAGCCCTCGGTGAACTTGTCACGATGGTAGGTCCGGAAGATGTGCCGGTGGAGCGAGGCCGACTTGAACTGAGTCAGAATGTCGATCTTGTTGATCCCCGAATGGAGGCAGTTGCTGATCGGGATATCGATCAACCGGTATTTGCCTGCCAGCGGAACGGCTGGTTTGGCCCGTTTCTTGGTCAGCGGATACAGGCGCGTACCCCGGCCGCCACCCAGGATCAAGCCCAAAACGTCTTCCATCATAACCATCTGTTTCTCCTCCAATCTGAACGTGGTGACTCCCACGCTATCGAATGCGTTTGTAGGCGTTGATCAAGCCGTTGGTAGAGGCATCGTGGGTCGAGACCTCCTCGTCCCCCTCCAACTCGGGCAGAACCGTCTTCGCCAACTGCTTTCCCAGCTCGACCCCCATCTGATCGAACGAGTTGATCCTCCATATCACACCCTGCACAAATATCTTATGCTCGTAGAGCGCGATAAGCGAGCCCAGCACCTCCGGCGTCAGCTTCGGATAAAGGAAGGAGTTGGTCGGCCTATTGCCGGGGAAGGTCTTCGCCGGGACCAGCTTCTCCAGGCGCTCACCGCTGTAGCCCTGGGAAACGAGCTCGGCGCGGACCTCCTCCGACGTTTTTCCTCTCATCAGCGCCTCGGTCTGGGCCAGGAAGTTAGAGAGCAGGATCCGATGATGGTCCCCGAGCGGATTGTGGCTCTGAGCGGCCGCCAGGAAATCGCACGGCACCAGCTTCGTCCCTTGATGAATCAGCTGGTAGAACGCGTGCTGCCCATTCGTGCCCGGCTGCCCCCAGAGGATCGGGCCGGTGGTGGTGTCCACCCACTCACCGTCGCGGGTCACGCGCTTCCCGTTGCTCTCCATATCCCCTTGCTGGAAGTAGGCCGGGAAGGTGGTCAGATACTTATCGTACGGAAGGATAGCGTGGGTTTCAGTCCCGAAGAAGTTGTTGTACCAGATGCCGAGCAAGGCCATGACGACCGGGACGTTCCTCTCAAAGGGCGTGTTGCGGAAATGGAGATCTACCTGATGCGCGCCGCTAAGGAACGCTTCGAAACAGTCCATGCCGATATACAGGGCAACGGACAGGCCGATGGCCGACCACACGGAATACCGTCCTCCGACCCAGTCCCAGAACTCGAACATGTTTGCCGTATCGATGCCAAACTCTGCAACGCCGGCCTCATTGGTGGACATGGCCACGAAATGCTTTGCTATCGCCGTCTCGTCGCCTGCCGCATCGAGTAGCCAGGCCCGGGCCGAACGGGCGTTGGTCATCGTCTCCTGAGTCGTGAAGCTCTTTGAGGCCACCAGGAAGAGCGTCCTCTCGGGGCTGAGAGGTTTCAATGTCTCCAACAGATCGGTGCCGTCCACGTTGGAGACGTAATGGACCCTCAGACCAGGCTTACCGTAGGGCTGCAGCGCCGTCGTCACCATCTTTGGCCCCAGGTCGGACCCGCCGATGCCGATGTTGACCACGTCAGTGATCGACTGCCCCGTATACCCTTTCCACTCGCCGGAGCGCAGCCTCTCGCTAAACCGCCGCATCTTGTCCAGCACCCGGTTGACGTCGGGCATCACGTCCTGCCCATCCACCAGAACAGGGCGATTCGAGCGGTTCCGCAGTGCCACGTGGAGCACGGCTCGGTCCTCCGTGGTGTTGATCTTCTCCCCGGTGAACATCGCTTCGATGCGTTCAGCCAGGTTCGCCTCCCGGGCCAGATCCATCAGCAGCGCCATCGTCTCCTCGGTGATCCGGTTCTTCGAGTAGTCGAAGAGGATGTCACCCATCCTCAGTGAGAAACGCTCGAAGCGCTCCGGATCGCGGTCAAAGAGCCCCCGCAAGTGCACATCGGCCATTTCCCGCTGATGCTCGGTCAGTGACTGCCAGGCAGGCGAGTCGGTGAGTGCGGACATCGTCGTCCTCCTTGGCGATTGTACTGGTCACTGCCTTGATGTTCTACGAAAGAGCCAAAGACAATCCGCGTTTTCCTCGCAGTTTTGTCAGGAACGAATTCTCCCGATCCATCGGCCCGAACGGTAGCGGACAGTGGGACGTCGATGGTCGACCATCAATGGGGACGACAGAGTCAGGACCAAGCCCTCGACCCAGGACCAGCGCCAAACGTGAGCTGTGAAATGCTCCACGATAAGCCTAACACGAAGAGAGTTACGTGCTAATCAAGAATCAGATCGGTCAACAATTGGCACATTGGAGCAGATGCAGCCGGACGCACTTGACCGGCGCCTGTGCCGAGAGGTAAGGCGTCTACCGCCAGACTGCCCAAACGATGACCGAGGTGTGAGCGCTACCCTTGGCGCTTCCGCTGCTCAGGCTAACACATCGAGGCTATTCAGATCCTCGAAGGCCTCCTTCAACCGCTCCTTGAAGGACTCCTCGCCCTTTCTCAGCCACTTCCGCGGATCGTAGTACTTCTTGTTGGGCTGATCCTCGCCTTCAGGGTTCCCAATCTGGCTCTGCAGGTAGGCTTCGTTCTCCTGGACGTAGTGCCTCACCCCGTTCCAGAACGCCCACTGGGTGTCGGTGTCGATGTTGAATTTCACTACCCCGTAGGAGACAGCCTCCCGGATGTCCTCCAGGCTCGATCCCGAGCCACCGTGGAAGACGAGACTCAGTGGCTTGTCGCCAGTGTCGTACTCCTCCTGGATATACTCCTGGCAGTTCCGCAGGATCTTGGGACGCAACGTCACGGCACCGGGCTTGTACACGCCGTGGACGTTGCCGAAGGCGGCCGCTATGGTGAATCGATCGCTGACCTTCATCAGCTCTTCGTAGGCGTACGCCACTTCCTCCGGCTGCGTATACAGGCGCGAGGTGTCCACGTCGCTGTGATCCACCCCATCCTCCTCGCCCCCGGTGATGCCCAGCTCAAGCTCCAGGGTCATATCTATCTGGCTCATCCGCTCCAAATACCGCTTGCAAATCTCGACGTTCTCCTCCAGCGGCTCCTCAGACAGATCGAGCATATGGGAGCTGAATAGGGGCTGACCGTGTGCCTCGTAGTGCGCTTCGCCGACCTCTAACATCCCGTCGATCCATGGCAGCAGCTTCTTGGCGGCATGGTCCGTGTGCATCACCACGCGGACGCCGTACAACCCGGCCATCCGATGGACGTGGTATGCAGCAGACACCGCACCGGCAACGGCTGCCCGCTGATTATCATTCTCCAGCCCCTTGCCGGCATAGAACTTGGAGCCCCCATTCGATATCTGGAGGATGACCGGGGAGTTGACCTCCCGGGCGGTCTCCAGGACGGCGTTCACCGTATTGGTGCCCACTACGTTGACAGCCGGTAAGGCGAATTGATTTGCCTTCGCCACAGCGAACAACGTTTGTACGTCGTCACCGGTTACCACGCCTGGGGCGATTTCCTGTCTCAAGTTCGACATTATCTAGCCTCCTCCTCTCCTGCCACGTTTTCGAGTTCCCAGCGCGCCGACCACTCTTTGAATAATCCAAGTATAAGCGTAAATCCTCCCTTGTCCAGTCTCGCTGGCGTCGTTACGCGTCCTCCCTGGACGCTACCTGCGATGCCTCAACGACGTGACACTACACCGTCCAGGCCATTCACACACGCACCGAGCATATCCCCCTCCTAAATTTCCCGCAATTTATGGCGACTGTCCCCCCAGCTTGAGGATGGTCAATTTCGTCAATTCGACCCGACTTGACAGATTTCCTTTGCATAGTATGATTTCTCTCAAGATAGAGAGACAAGAAGCCGTAGAGATGATTCTTATGAGCCGTCAATTCGAAAACGAGTACGCCTATACCTACATCTATTTTTTTACCCCGCCACCGGCGGCTGCTTCACGGCGGGTGGAGGCCTGATGCGATAGAATGTAGTTAGGCAACATCCGAGGAAAGACTGAAAAGCGTGGAGCGGTTCGCTCCGCGCTTTTTTCGTATCTATGGAGGAACCAATGCCCTGTCGCGGAATAAGGGGCGCCATATGCGCCCGGGCCAACGAAACGGACGCCATCCTGACAGCGACGCACAAGCTGCTGGAGCGCATCGTCGTCGACAACGATCTGCGGTCAGAGAACGTCGTCAGCGCCATCTTCACTGCCACGCCTGACCTCGACGCCGCCTACCCCGCCCGGGCTGCCCGCGAGATGGGCTGGACCCAGGTTCCCCTGCTCTGCATGCAGGAGATGAACGTCGTGAGCACCCTGCCGCGCTGCATCCGGGTCCTGATCCACTGGAACACCGACCGGACGCCCAACGAGATTCGCCACGTCTATCTGGGTGAAGCCCGCGCGCTGCGCCCCGACCTGACCATAGAAGAGCCGTCTGAGGAGGAGGAGAAATCGTGAGCAAGAGAATTGCATTCCAGGGCATCGCCGGTGCTTACTCGGAGCAGGCCATCCGCCAGTTTTTCGGACCTCAGGTCGAGAGCGTACCCCGCGACACTCTGGAAGACATCTTTCTCGCCGTCGAGAGCGGTGGCGCCGACCACGGCATGTTGCCGGTGGAGAACGCCGTCGCGGGCTCGGTGACCCGCTCCTACGAGCTACTGATGGAGCACGACCTCCGCATCCACGCCGAGGTCATCCTTCGGGTGCGCCACATGCTCATGGTCCCGCCTGGTACCGCGCTGGACGAGATCGAACGGGTGCGCTCGCATCCGCAAGCGCTGACCCAATGTCAGCGCTATCTGGAGCGACACAGGCTGGAGGCCGAGCCCGCCTTCGACACAGCCGGTGCTGCCCGCAATCTCGCTGCCAGGCCAGAGCCCGGCGTCGCCGTGGTCGCCAGCTCCCTGGCCGCCAATCTGTACGATCTGGAGATCCTCGATCAGGACATTGAAGACTATCAATTCAATTACACGCGTTTCTTCGTCCTCGCTAACGAGAGCCCACCCCGCGCGCCGCGAAACAAGACCTCCCTCATCTTCACCACACCCCATACGCCCGGGGCCCTCTACGATTGTATGGGTGAGTTCGCCAAACGCCGTATCAACCTCACCAAGATCGAATCCCGCCCCCGCCTCAATCGGCCCTGGCAGTATTTCTTCTACCTTGATTTCGAGGGCCACTGCCAGGATCCGCCGTGTGAGGCAGCCATCATGGGGCTTTTGAGGCGCTCATCATTCGTCAAGCTGCTCGGATCCTATCCCGCAGCCACGACCCCCACACCGAAGAACGGAGCGCCAGCATCCCCCTCCTAGGACACAAGAGCATCATCCAATATCCAGGGGTTAGACGTCGCATCGGCGTGAACATTCGCCTAAATCAGTCTGGAGATACAGTCAAGTGCAGTCTAGAAAGAGAGAGTCTATCATGATCATCGTAATGAAACAGGGCGCTACGCAGGGAGAGGTGACCAACGTGACCGCCCGCATCCAACAGTGGGGCTGTCAGGCGCACATCTCAGAAGGTGAGGAACGCACTATCATCGGTGTCATCGGCAACGGCCGTCCCCTCGACCGCGAGCCTATCGAGCGTATGTCTGGCGTCGAGAGGACCGTGCCCATCCTCAGGCCGTTCAAACTCGCCAGCCGCGACTTCCACCCCAAAGACACGGTCATCGACTTGAACGGCGTGTCCATTGGAGGCAAGCAGCTGACCGTGATGGCTGGACCGTGCTCCGTAGAGAGCCGCGAGCAGTTGCTGGAAGCCGCCCACGTCGTCAAGGAGGCCGGGGCGCAGGTGCTCCGTGGCGGAGCCTACAAACCCCGCACCTCACCTTACAGCTTCCAGGGCATGGGCGAGGAAGGGTTGAAACTCCTCGCCGAGGCGCGGGAGGAAACCGGGTTGCTCATCGTCACCGAGGTGATGGAGCCAGACCTGGTCCCCCTCATCTCCACTTACGCGGACATCCTCCAGATCGGCGCGCGGAGCATGCAGAATTACGCCCTCCTCCACGCGGTCGGCGAGGCCCAGAAGCCGGTGCTCCTTAAGCGGGGCATGATGTCCACCATGGAGGAGCTGCTCATGTCGGCGGAGTACATCCTCTCCCACGGGAATAACCGCGTCATCCTCTGCGAGCGCGGCATTCGCACCTTCGAACCCTACACCCGCAACACTATGGACGTCAGTGCGATCCCTCTTTTGAAACAGCTCAGCCATCTCCCGGTGGTCGCCGACCCGAGCCATGGAACGGGCAAGTGGGAGCTGGTCGAGCCGGTCTCTCGCGCGGCCGTGGCTGCTGGCGCCGATGGGCTTCTGATCGAGGTCCATCCTCACCCAGAAGAAGCCCTCTCAGACGGTGCCCAGTCTCTCAAGCCGGATCGCTTCACCGCATTGATGGAGAATCTAGGCGCCGTTGCCGAGGCAGTAGGCCGGAGCACGTAGACACACCCGGTGCGAGCGCAATCGAGACACCGGGCAATTTCGTGCCCGCTGACCGGAGTACCGCTGTCGACTCGACGCGGGAGCGCCAGGTCCCGGGGCCGCTGAAGCTAAGACAAGAACGCCAAGTGAAACGGGACACAATCATACAGACAGAATCAACAGACAAGACCAACAGACAAGATCAGGAGACAATGATCCAATTAGAGGAAGCTAAAATCACCATCGTTGGGCTGGGATTGATGGGCGGCTCCCTGGCGGGAGCGCTCGATGGCCAGTGCAAATCTGTCATAGGGGTCGCCCGGCGCGAGGACACGATCAGCGCCGCGCTGGAACGGGGTCTTATCGACCAGGGGACCACCCACCTGGTGGAAGGCGTCGCGCACGCCGACGTCGTGGTCCTCGCAACCCCGGTCCGCGTCATTCTCGACCAGATCCGCGATATCGGTCCCCTTCTGCCCCAGGGCTGTCTGCTCATGGACCTGGGCAGCACCAAAGCTGACGTCGTTGCGGAGATGGCGAACCTCCCCGAACACGTCCAGCCCCTCGGTGGACACCCGATGTGCGGCAAGGAGACCTCGGGCCTGGACGCCGTCGACCCGGCCATCTATCGGGGGGCCACGTTCATCCTCACGCCTCTGCCCCGGACCTCCGAGGCCACGTTGGAATTGGGCCGGGAGCTGGCCAGAGCCGTTGGCTCAGAGCCCCTCGTGCTGGATGCCCAGCGCCAGGATTTTCTGGTCGGAACCGTGAGCCACCTCCCCTATCTGATGGCCTGCGCCCTCGTCGCCACAGCGGATGCCACCACCTCGACCGATCCGGCGGCCTGGAAGATCGTCGCCGGGGGCTATCGCGACACAACCCGTGTCGCCGGCAGCGACGCGACCATGATGACTGACATCCTGCTCACCAATCGCGAGGAGGTCTTAAAGGCCCTGGACGTCTTCCAGCGTCAGATTGCTGGGCTCTCCCGCCTCGTGGAGAGCGGCAATGAGGAGCGCATCCGCACGGCCTTGAGTGAGATCCGTCAGAAGCGACTCGAGATGTTCCCGTGAGGCCCTCCGACTGGAGGAAGACCGCACCCCAAGCCGCTGGGCTGGGAGCTGGCTACCGGGACGCGATCAAGGCCCGGGCGCCAGTTGACATTCCGGCCAGACGTGCTATCATTCGCGGCCATACAATCGAATATCACGCGATAAGTTCACTCTTATCAAGAGAGGTGGAGGGACCGGCCCTATGAAGCCTCGGCAACCAGCCCTGACGGGAATCTCCCTGCAGAGGCGGGTGCCAAGTCCGGCAGACCCCGGCGGGATCTGAAAGATGAGCGTGCAGATAGCCTCTTCAAAGGGTACCCGCTGAAGAGGTTTTTTTGTTCCTCTGGAACGCCAGCCCTCTCCTGATAAGCGAAGTCAACAAGTAGTAGAGAACCTGACCGGAACACAACTGGAGAGGATAACCCCTATGGCTAATCACTTCTCGACCCTGGCCGTCCACGGCGGCGAAGAAAAGCGGAAACCCTACGGCGCGCTGACGACGCCGGTCATTCAAAGCTCAACCTACACGTTCGAGAATACGGCTGAGATTCTCGACTTCATGCGGCGCAAGGATGCTGGCAAGCTCCCGGTGCGGGATGAGTACGGCCGCTACAGCAACCCGACCCAGACAGCAGCGGAGCGCAAGATAGCCCTCCTGGAAGGCGGAGAGCGCGCGCTACTCTTCGCCAGTGGCATGAACGCGATTACCACCACCCTCTTGACGCTGCTCTCCAGCGGCGACCATCTCGTGATGGTTAAGGGCGCCTACCGCCGCAGCGAGGAGTTCGCATACGCCTTTCTCCCTCGTTGGGGCGTCGAGACGACCTTCGTGCCCATTGATGACGCCGACGCGCTGCGCGACGCCATCCAGCCCAACACTCGCGTCATCCTGTCCGAGACCCCGACGAACCCCTACCTGCGGGTGATGGATCTGCCGCGGATGGTCGCGATTGCCCGCGAGGCGGATGTCCTGACCATCATCGACAGCACCTTCGCCACGCCCATCAATCTCCGTCCCCTGGAACACGGCCTCGATCTGGTCATCCACAGTGCGACGAAGTATCTGGGCGGACATAATGACCTGCTCGCCGGAGCCGTCGTTGGCAACGCTGACCTGTTAGATCAGATCGAAGGCGCCCGGGGCGTCTTGGGAGGCGTAAGTAATCCCAACGAAGCCTACCTGTTGATCCGCGGCATCAAGACCCTCGAGTTGCGCGTGGAGCGCCAGAACGAGAACGGACAGCGCGTTGCCAAGTTCCTTCAGGACCATCCCGCCGTGAGGCGAGTCTACTACCCGGGGCTGGCGGACCACCCGGATCACCGGGTTGCTCAGCGACTGATGACTGGGTTCGGTGGCGTCGTCAGCTTCGAGATCGACGGCGATATGGAGGAGACCGGCCGTTTCATCGACCGTCTCCAGCTCCCCTATGTCGGACCTACCCTGGGCGGTGTCGAGAGCGTCATCGAACAAATGGCCGCGCTCTTCTCCCTGGATCCCGAAGAACGCCGAGTTGCAGGCATCAAGGACAACCTGGTTCGCTACGCGCTGGGGATAGAGAATGCCGATGACATCATCGCCGACCTGGATCAAGCGCTGGTCGGCACGTGACGGGAAAGGGGAAGGACCATGATCGTCCATAAATTCGGCGGCACGTCGATCGGCAGCACCGATCGATTCGCCCGCGTCGCTGACATCATCCTCGATCATCACGGCCAGGGCGACGGCGCCGGAGCACCAGGCGGTGCGGTGGTCGTCTCGGCGATGAGCGGCGTCACGGACCAGTTGATCGCTGGCGCGAGAGCCGCTTCTGAGGGCCGGGACACGGCGTACCGCAAGATCAAAGCCGATCTTCTGAGTCGACACCTCGACGTCGTTGAAACCCTCCTGGACAAGCGCCGAGAACGATTGAAGGTCGGAGGGCTTATCGAGGACCAACTCCACGACTTGGAGCTCCTCTACCGCAGTATCGCGGTCTTGGGCGAGCTGACCGCCCGCGGCCGTGATGCTGTGTCGTCCTTCGGAGAGCAGATCTCAGTCCACATTCTCGCCGCTGTCCTCCGGGAGCGGGATGCGCGGGCCAGAGCCCTCAGCTCCACCGAGCTCATCGTCACCAATGCCCATTTCGGTGCGGCGTCGCCGCTTATGGATCCGACGCGCCGCCGTCTCCAACAGCGCGTCAGGCCCCTCATCGAGCAGGGCGTCCTTCCCGTCATCACCGGCTACATAGGCGCCACAGAGGATGGCCTGACGACGACGCTGGGACGGGGCGGGAGCGATTTCTCCGCCGCCGTCATCGGCACCGGTCTCGACGCGGACGAGGTCTGGATCTGGAGCGACGTCGATGGCATCCTCACCGCCGACCCGAACATCGTACCGCAGGCCCGCACGCTGACCGAGCTCTCCTACTCCGAAGCGGCGGAGCTGGCGTATGTTGGCGCCGAGGTCCTCCACCCCAAGACGATTCGGCCGGTTATCCAGCGCAAAATCCCCCTCCGCATCGTCAACAGCTTCAATCCTGCCCACGCTGGCACCCTGATCGTGGAATCGCCCAACACCGACCGCCAGGTGCTGCCGGCCATCATCTGTCTCAGGATTCTCGGCCGGGAGTTCACCAACGGGCGCGAGGATGACCCCGTCCGTCTGGGTGTTGAGGAGAAAGTGTCCACCGTCTCCGTCGTCGGTCCGCCGGGATGGAATAGAAAGCGAAACGGCATCGCCGCCCAGGCCTTCTCAGCACTGGGAGAGTGCGAGACCCGTGTCATCGCTGTCGCCCAGGCTGCGACGGAACGAAGCGTCTCTTTCTGCATCCCGGAGGATCAACTCGCCGGCACCGTGCGCTTCCTCCACCGCAAGCTCGGTCTTGAGGATGGACCTAGAACCAGCCCGCCCCGTTCGCTATGCACGACAGGATAGAACCTATGAACCAGGTCACCGTTCGGAGTGTAGGATCCCTGCGCGGACAGATACACGTACCCGGCGATAAGTCGATCTCCCACCGCACCCTACTGCTCGGCTGCCTGGCCGACGGCGACAGCGAGGTCCGCGGCTTCCTCCCCTCGGCCGACTGCCTCGCTACGCTCGCCTGCGTCCGTGCCCTCGGCATCCACGTCGAGAGGTATGACGTTGACAAACTGACCATCTATGGTCGCGGCCTCCACGGTCTGCAGAAGCCTCCCGGGCCCCTCGACTGCGTCCGCTCCGGCACGACAATGCGCCTCCTGGCCGGCACCCTGTCCGGGCAGCCCTTCGACACCGTCCTCACCGGCGACCCGCAACTGCTCCGTCGCCCAATGGAGCGCATCGCCGGGCCGCTGCGTGGGATGGGCGCCGACGTCGCCACCACCGATGGACACGCCCCCCTCAAGATCCGTAGGAGCGTTCTCCACGGTCGCGAACACACCCTGCCGGTGGCCAGCGCCCAGGTCAAGAGCGCTATCCTGTTGGCCGGGCTCTACGCCGACGGCCCGACTGTCGTCCGTCAACCCGGTCCTGCTCGCGACCACACCGAGTTGATGCTCGCCGCTATGGGCGCGGATATCAAGACCTTGGGCCTGGACGTGACCCTGACTTCCGGTCCTTCCCCCCTCAAGCCTCTCGACCTCACCGTCCCCGGCGATGTCTCATCGGCGGCCTTCCCTCTGGTCGCCGCTCTCCTGATCCCGGACTCCGATATCACGGTCGAGGGCGCCGGTGTCAACCCCACACGGACCGGCCTCCTCGACGTACTGGACACCATGGGAGCGCGAATCGCAGTCAATCCTCGGCCCCGCCAGGGAGGCGAGCCGATGGCCGACGTGACCGCCAGAGCGTCGGATATGCGCGCAACTCAGGTCAGCGGCGATACCGTCGTTCGTATGATCGACGAGTTCCCCTTGCTGGCCGTCGTCGCGACGCAGGCCCGGGGAACCACCGTCGTCCGGGAGGCCGCCGAGTTGCGGGTCAAGGAGACGGACCGCATCGCCGTCATCGCTTCAGAGCTCCAAAAGCTGGGGGCCGACATCGAGCCCCAGCCCGATGGGTTCGTCGTGAGGGGCCCGACGCCCCTACACGGCGCCGTCGTCGACAGCCACGGCGACCATCGCATCGCCATGGCCCTCGTCATAGCCGGGTTGGTGGCACAGGGGAAGACGATCGTTCGAGACACCAGCTGTATCGCCGATTCATTCCCCGGCTTCGTAGAAACCATGCAGCGCATCGGAGTCCCAATGACCTGACCGTCACTACGTTCTACGTCTCACGTTTCACGTCTTACGTTTCACGTCTTACGTCGTACATTCCAAGTCCCAGAGGAGAGAACCGTGGCGCCCACCCCCATCAACGGACACACCCGGCTCGTCGGCCTCATCGGCTGGCCCGTGGAGCACAGTATGTCGCCTGCTATGCACAACGCCGCCTTCGAGGCTCGCGGCCTCAACTGGCGCTACCTACCTCTACCGGTCCCGCCTGAGCAGGTCCATGCCGCGCTGCACGGGCTCGCCGCCCTCGGCTTCCGCGGCGCCAACGTGACCGTACCCCACAAGCGGGCGGTGCTGCCGATCCTCGACACCATTGCCCCCGAAGCGAAGGCCCTCGGCGCCGTCAATACCATCGTCGTCGAGCGAGATGGTGGGCGAAAACCCGCCTTGAGCGGGCGAAACACCGACGCCGCCGGATTCATCGGCGCGCTCCAGGACGGTGGATTCGACCCCACAGGATCCTCCGTCGTCGTGGTGGGCGCCGGTGGGGCCGCGCGCGCGGTGGTCTTCGGGCTGTTGCAGGCCGAAGTGGCCGGTCTCCTGGTGCTCAACCGCACGCTCGAAAGAGCCCGAACCCTCGTTGCGGACCTTGTCAGGCCCTCTCAGTCCCTCGTGAGAGCTCAGGCGCTTGACGGAGACACGCTGGTCGAGACCACCCGCGCCGCCGATTTGCTGGTCAACGCTACCCCCATCGGGATGTGGCCCGACGTGGACAACTCGATCTGGCCCGACAGGGTCTCCCTTCCATCCGAAGTCACCGTTTTCGACCTGGTCTACAATCCCCTGGAGACGAAGCTGCTGCGACAGGCACGCCGGTCAGGCGCCGAGGCCCTCGATGGCCTCGGGATGCTGGTGCGACAGGGGGCTCTGGCCTTCGAGATGTGGACCGGCGTCAGAGCCCCGGTGGAGATAATGCGCAGGACGTGCGAGCGAGCGCTGGAATAGTTGGACGCCTGGCCAATCCAACGCCAGGCGTCCAACCCGAGCCGTTTTCGATACGCGACGGTCTATCCGTCGAACTCGAGGGTGGCCACGATGTGCGGAATTAGTGCCGCGACCTCGTTGTTCTCTTCCAGCCGATCTCTGAATCCCGTCAAGACATCGAGGAGGACGATCCTTACGTCCTCCCTGTCGGGATGCTGGAACACGGTGCGGATGATCTGGTGCTCGTCGTCTATGATCTCGATCTCACGAACCACCTCGTTCCCGTTGATCGCCAGCTCTTCGCTCGCCGTTGGCTCCATATTTGCGCGGCGGAACTGCTCCATTGAGCCCGCGTAGACCTCCACGCTCAGCGCCGGGAAGGTCGGAGGCGCGTTGGGATCCGGCGGCCCACTCTGCTCGAATCGCTCCCCCCACGCCTGGGGGAAGAAGGCCACACTCCGCTCCAGCGGCCAGTCCTCGGGGACGCCCGGACCCTCCGTTTCCATCTCCTTGTACGTCCAGTTCTGCGGAATCCTCAACCGAAACCCGTATGTCTCATCCTCGAAGACCTGCCAGTTGTCAGTTTGAACGCCGCTTGCCGGGGCAACGCTCTCCAGATCCTCCATCAATCGAGCCGTGCTCAGCATATGCTGGAGCGCCGGCTCCAAGGCCTCAAGAGCCTCAGCGTCCGGCGCGCTGGCATAGAAGTCGACTCCTAGCCTGCCGCCGCCCTGATCCACCGCGAACAGAACGTGCGTCTCCACCGATTCCACCGGCACCCGCGTATCATCTCCTTGGTCACTTGGTCCGTAGACCTCCAGCGTGAAACGGCGCCCCTCGACCCAGCCGAGATCGACGGGCGCTGACGCCATGATCTGAGCTGGCTTGGGCAACAAAACGGCCTCCAGCTCCATCGGGGGCTCAAGTGTCAGCCACTCGCAGCCGAGGCGGGAGCCACTCTCCTCCTCGGAGGCCCAGGCAACTTCGCCTGCAAGTTGTTCCCAGGCGGAAGGCACCTCAAACGTCATGCCGATTTCCGGCACGTCCACGTTTTCGTATGCCCCACTGGGTTGTCCGGACGTCTCACCCTCACCGTCCTCTGGCACCAGCACCACCCGCTCTCCGGCCCCGTGATACACGTAAACCTCACCCTGCGCCTCGAGTCTGATGATTACGCCTGGCACGATAACCTGGGCGTACGCCTGTCCGGGCTCCGGGACGCCCAGACTGGCGTCGGGGAATTCTGTCGGCTCGACGCCCCTCACCTCGATCGCTTCGGCCTCGACTTGAAGTCGCCGCTGTAGATCCGATATCGCCCGCGCTACGAGAGCGTCCGGTTCCTCGTCGGACGAGGCCTCTGGCTCGGACGCCCCGAGGTGCGCCCCCTCGAAGTACAGTCGACCATCCCTCTCTACGATCGCGAACGTCTCCGTGGTCGAGCCATACCCCTCAGCCCCCCAGGTCAGCTCGTAGGTTCCGGCGTCAAGCTTGCCGTGCCAGTCGACGGGCCACGCCGTCTCACCTGGCGCGAGCGACTCCAAGGGCACGATCTGTGCGCTGGCTCGGAGCTCATCGGACGGCAACCGTCGGATTTCCATCTCACCATTGAAGCTGTTATCTCCACCGAAGGTCCCCGCACCGGCGTTGTGGATCCCCAGGCTGATGTGGAACTCCTGGTCGGAATTCACCTGCATCGCGACCTCAAACTCAAGCTGCGGTTCCTGCTGCGCTTGAGAAAGCGGTCCGCAACCCGCCAGAGCAACCAGCCCTGCGACCGCTATGGCCGTTATCAGGATGACCATCCTTTGCTTCATCTCTCACCTCCTCTTGCTGAATCCGTGCTTGGGAAGACGAGGCTCGACCCTCGCCGCCAACGATATTTCCAGTATACGGGAACAGAAGCGCCCCCGCATCGGACATGGGATGGAAACCCCCTTCCCCCATGTGGCGGATTCGTCACCTGGTCGATTGACCAGGTGAGCAATCGCCATCCGGCCTCCGGCAGGAATCCTCTCCCGGAGAACCGTTGGACGGCTGAACTGAGAAAGGACCAAGAAAAAAGGCCAGGGCGGCGCCCTGGCCTCCAGGCAAGATGATCACACAACGCTACGGTTCAAGCATCGATACGTCCGTGATCTTCCACTCCCCTTCAAGCAGCCTCAGCTCCACGCGCCGTCTGCTCGGTGTTGGATTCCCGCCCCAATACAGGCTGACGATCACCGTCGCTTCCTCGCCGACCACCTCCATCTCATCCACCGTGAAGCGCTCCGGGATATCCTGAGCCAGCAGAATCGGATCCGCCATGAAGCCTCCCTCGAGGACCTCGTCGACCTTCTCTATGTACGACTCAGCTAAGTATGGGCTCGCCCGGTACTCTCTATCCACCAATGGATTCCCCGGATAGCCCACGTACCAGCGGTAGAACTTGGTAACCACTTCCTGCGGGCTCATCTCCGGCTCCCGGGAGATCAGACCGCACCCACTCACCGCGACCAATACAGCTAGGATGATCAGGACCTTGAGCTTCATCCGGTGTCCTCCTTAATCAACCCCTTCTGCAGCGCCAGTGACACGGCCTCCGTGCGCGTGGCGACACCCAGCTTCGAGAGGATGTTGCTCACGTGGGTCTTGACCGTGGAGTCGCTCACGTACAGCCGGTTCGCGATCTCGGGATTGGTTAATCCCTCCACCAGGAGCGCCAGCACCTCCCGCTCCCGCCCCGTCAGATCGTCGCCCAGCTCACGCCCCCGACGCGCAGCCTTGAAAAGCGCCCACGCCGCCTCCGGCGCCAGCGTCGGCTCGCCCCGGTAGGCCGCGCGGATAGCGTCGGCCAGGTCGTCGGCATCCACGTCCTTGAGCAGGTATCCGATCGCCCCGGCATCCAGAGCGTCCCGGATCAACCCCTCGTCCTTGAAGCTCGTCAGCGCGATGACGCGAAGCTCCGGGTCTCTTTTCAGCAGCGCCCGCGTCGCCTCGACGCCGTCCATACGCGGCATCTTGAGGTCCATCAGCACCACGTCCGGATCAACGCGCTCAAAGGTCGTCAGGGCTTGTTCCCCATCGCCGGCCTCACCGACCAACTCCAGATCGTCGTGGACCAACAAGAACGTCCCCAGCCCGTTGCGAACCATCTGGTGATCGTCGACCAGCATCACCCGAATCGGTCTCGATTCATTCACCGGCATCCTCCTGATGGCTAACTTTTAGCATAAGCATATCGGAATATCCTCAGCTCGTACCCTCCGGTTCCGCTTCTCGCCACACCACCGAGATCTCCGTCCCGCGCCCTATCTCGCTCTTCAGGGTAAGCTCAGCGCCGACGCTCTCGGCGCGCTCATACATGTTGATCAGCCCAAAATGATCTCGTGGCACGTCGCCGGGATCGAAGCCGCATCCATCATCGCGGATACTTAGCTCGACCCCCTCCCGACTGACTCGCAAGCTCAGGTCGATTCGACCCGCGCTGGCATGCTTGGTCACGTTGTTCAATCCTTCCTGTGCGATCCGATAAAGGGCCACCTTGACGTCGTCGGGGAGCCCGGACACCCGCTCTACCTCCAACCGGACATCGACCTGCGCCCGTCCTTCCACCGCTTTGCCCAACTGCGCCAGAAGCTCATCGAGCTCCGCCTCTACCAGTGCCGCGGGCCGGAGCTCGAGCAGCAGCGTACGCATCTCGGCCATCGCCCCGCGGGTCAGCCGGCGCAGCATGTCGAGACGCCGTCGCGCTTCATCCTGGTCTCGTTCCCAAAGACGAGGGAGCACATCCGCGATCATACTCGCCGAAAAGAGGGTCTGACTGACGGCGTCGTGAAGCTCGCGGGCCAGGCGGTTCCGTTCCGCCGCCGCGGCAGCGGCCTCTGTCTCCTCGTAGAGGCGGGCATTATCCACGGCCATGCCGGCCTGCTGGCCGATCGACGCCAGCAGCGACCGCTCCTCCGAGGCGATCGCTCGCGGACGGCGAGTCGCCAGGTTCAGGACCCCGAGAGTCTCTCCTTTCGCCACGAGAGGCACGCTGACCACCGACCGCAGCCCTTCATCCTCCAGCAGGTCCTTAAGCGCTCCCTCCGGATAGTCGGTCACAGGTCGCACCACCGGCGCCACCTCGCTGACGGCCTGTGCCGCGATGCTATCCTCCAGCGAGAGGCTTTCCACGCGACGGACGAACGAATCAGATAGGCCCACGTGCGCCATAAGACGCATCCTCTGCTCGTCCAGACGAAACGCCGCGCCCGCTTCGATGTCCATCGACACCAGGGTCTCTTTTAGCGCGGCCTCCATAATCTCGTCCAGTTCCAGGGAACGGCTGACCACCGCCGCAATCGCGTTCAGCGTGGCCAGTTCCCTCGTCCGGGCCTCCACCCGCTGCTCCAGGTGGGCGTACGAGGCCTGGAGCTCCTCTGCCATCGCGTTGAACTGCTCCGCCAGTGTCTCCAGCTCATCGCCGGTGCTCACCTCGATCGCCTGATCGAAATGGCCAGCCGCCACACGTTCGGCCGCCCGCGTCAGCTCGGCTACGGGCCGTGTGATGCGCCGCATTCCCAGCGCGACGACGACCACCGGGACCACGGCGCCCAGCCCAAGCAGCACAAGCATAAAACGGCTGTACGGTTGCAGGGCGTCCGTGACCTCCGACCAGTATTCCTCCGTGACCAGGCCCCACGACGTGCGCGGCACGGGTGTGAAGCCCGCTACTACGTCACGCTCGTCTACGTCCCGGGTGCGAATCGCGTCCGTCTCCCCGCGTAATGCCCGCTCCACCGCGTCCAGGTGGGAAAAATCCTCCCCGATGAAGAACGTATCCTGGTGAAAGATGACACGACCGTTACCGTCGACCAGGTAAGCCGTCTCCCGCCGTCCAATATAGAGCTCCCAGATATTCCTGTAGAACCGACTGGTGCGTGTCGCTCTCCGGTCGGCCTGGAACAACCCGACCACCGATCCGCGTATGTGGCCCGCTCCATCTGTGACCGGATAGCGAAGCGCGATAACGTCTATTCCGCCCACTTTCTCAAACAGAATGTCCGTGAATCCCAGCCTCTCGGATCCCTGCCTCGTCGACTCCACGGTCAGCGCGGGGAACCGTTGACCATACAGATGAAGCCAGTTGGGTAACGCTGCTACCACGGTCCCGTCCTGATCTATGACCATCACCCCGGCGTCAAACACCTCCAGATCACCAGCCGGCCATTCCCTATCCAACGCGGCCTGTTGCTGGTAGAGGGGTGCCTCAGATGCCCCCGCCGCCACCGTTCCCAACGGCCGCCGGTATGTCTCGAGGTCCGCGGACAACTGGTTGGCCAGCAGTCGCGTGCGGTCTCGGTTCCGATCGAGAACCAGATCCTCGGTGATCTGTTGCGAGGCATAGAACGCTACCCCACCCACCGCAGCGAGAATGATCCCCGTGGGCAGCAGCACCCACGCGATCATCTTGGCCCGCAGCCCCCCTCGCCTCGTCCGGCGGCGGAGCGCCTCAAACCAGGCCATCACAGACACCACCGGGCAGATCCGTGAGCAATAGTCGACTCATTCATAATCGTTCCCCCTACCCTATAGCTGCCACACATTATAACCCACCCCCTGCTCGCTGCATCCATCATTCAGACGGTCTGCGACCTGGTCGGATGGGCGATCCCCTACCTGGTCACTTGACCAGGCGTGGTCATCTGACCAGGCATGGTCCGGGCCCGGGTGACGACTTGAAAAGTTACCAGTTTCGCATATCATCAGACGAGGTCGTTCTACACCAGGCAGCAGACTGAGAATCGACGAGAACAGACGAGAATGATGAAGATAGAGAGGAGATAGGTGAGCAAAGAGGTGAAGACAGACACCGTCGTTCTGGAGGACATCCCTTTTCAACCAGAGTTTAAGAGAATAGCGAAGAAACTACGCGTCAAGGAGGGAAGCGCCAACGCCGAAGAGCTCCGTCGGCTTCTGGAGGAAGCACAGGCCGTGGCCAGGCCCAGAGCGCTTTACGGCGTGGCGTACGTCTCATCCAGAACCGAAGAGACCGTGAGCCTCGACGGCCATACATTCGAGAGCCGCGTCCTCCGAGTCAATCTCGCGGACGTTCACCGCGTTTTTCCCTACGTCGCCACTTGCGGCATGGAGCTGCACGAGTGGAAGTCGTCGATCGACGACATGCTCCAGAGCTACTATGCCGATACCATCAACGAGACTGCCCTGAACGCGGCGAGACGCGCGCTGAAAACGCATCTGATCGAACAGTACGCCCTCGGCCGCACAGCGACGATGAGCCCGGGCTCATTGAAGGACTGGCCTATCCGTGAGCAGCGGCCGTTGTTCGCTCTCCTCGGTGATCCGGAGGAGGCCATCGGCGTCCGCCTTTCCGACAGTATGCTGATGATTCCGTCGAAATCCGTCTCCGGAATCCGCTTTCCCACGGAGGAGCACTTCGAGAGTTGCCAGCTCTGCCCCAGGAGAGGATGCCCGAGCCGAAAGGCGCCGTATGACGCGGACCTGTACGAGAAGAAGTTCTCCCGATCAGACGGCGCTGGCGAGTCCAGCCCCTGAAGGAGCGACACCGTGCTCAGATTCCTGACCGCTGGCGAGTCCCACGGTCCATGCCTCACGGCCATCGTCGAGGGGTTGCCGGCGGGGTTCACCGTCGATCTGGACGCCGTCAACCGCGATCTCCGTCGCCGCCAGGGAGGCTATGGACGCGGCGGGCGCATGGAGATCGAACAGGACCGTATAGAGGTTCTGGGGGGCATCCTTTACGGCAGAACGACGGGCGCCCCGGTCGCGCTCCGCATTGAAAACAAGGATTGGGCCAACTGGCGCGACCGCTGGGCCTCCGGCGACCTCCCCGAAATCACCGTCCCCCGACCGGGCCATGCCGACTACGCCGGAATGGTCAAATATGGGCTGGAGGACGCCCGCCTCATCGCCGAGCGGGCCAGCGCCCGGGAGACGGCAGCCCGGGTCGCCGTCGGCGCCCTGACCAAACAACTCCTCCGCCCCTTCGACATCACCGTCGGCAGCTACGTCACCGAAATTGGGGACGTCACCGCGAAGGTGCCCCAGATCCCCCCCGAGCAACTCTGGTCCCGGGTCGAGGCCAGTGACGTTCGTTGTCCCGACCAGGACGCAGCCGCCCGTATGACCAAACGCATCGACGAGGCCCGCCGGGCCGGTGACTCTCTGGGCGGCGTCTTCGTCGTCACGGCCATCGGGGTTCCGATCGGCCTGGGTAGTCATACCCACTGGGACCGGCGGCTGGACGCCCGGCTGATCTGGGCCGTGACGTCCATCCCGGCCATCAAGGGTGCCGAGGTCGGTCCGGCCTTTGAGAACGCCCGAAAGCCGGGCACGGAGGTGCACGACGAGTTTGCGATGACCGACCGGGGCGTGTCCCGCACGTCGAATCGGGCGGGTGGATTGGAGGGCGGGATGACCAACGGAATGCCCGTCATCGTACGCGCCGCGATGAAGCCGATCCCCACCACAGTGACCCCCCTGCGCTCCGTCGATCTGGAGACGGGCGAGCCGGCCGAGACCGAGTACCAGCGTTCCGACGTCTGTGCGGTGCCCGCCGCCTCCATCGTCGGTGAGGCTATGGTGGCCTGGGTGCTGGCCGACGCCCTGCTGGACAAGCTTGGCGGCGACAGCCTGGAGGAGATGAAAGCGCACGCGAAGGAGTTATGGCCAAGACCATCATCCTGACTGGATTTATGGGCACGGGCAAGACAGCCGTGGGGCGCGAGGTCGCCCGGCGACTCGACGTGCCCTTCGTGGACATGGACGCCGAGATTGAGGCCCGGGCCGGGAAGCCCATCCCGTGCATCTTCAGTGAGGAAGGCGAGGCTGCCTTTCGGGAGATGGAGACGACCCTGATCAGAGACCTGAGCACCTCCCGTGGTAGGTGGACCGAGCTTGCGGCGGGAGCGGTGATCGCCACCGGTGGAGGCGCGTTGGTCGATCCCGACAATCTCGCCCTGATGAGAAAGCGCGGCATCGTGGTTTGTCTCGATGCCGATCCGAACGCAATCCTCCGTCGCGTGGGCGACAGCGGGGACCGGCCCCTCCTCGACGTCGACGACCCGTCTGCCACGATCGAGCGCTTGCAGGCCGCCCGCCACGAGGCCTATATGACCATCCCCTGGCACGTCGACACCACTGACCTCGATGTCCCGCAGGTGACAGCCCGGGTGATGGCCCTCGCGCAGGCCAGGGACCTATCCGTTCGACACCCAAACGGCACCTATGAGATCCGTATAGGAGAAGGACTCCTGGACCACGCCGGTGGGGCGCTGCGAGCCGCCGGGGTCCCACCAGGAGCCCGCGTCGCCCTCGTCTCCAACGACCGAGTCGCGCCCCTCTACGCCGCCCGGGTCGAGCAGGCCCTGGATGCAGCCGGGCTCCACCCATTCCCGTGTGTCATCCCCGACGGCGAGCAGTACAAGACCCTGGCGACCGTCGCCTCGCTCTACGATCAGTTCCTTGCCGGCCGCCTCGACCGGTCCGGGACGGTGCTAAGTTTAGGTGGCGGGGTCGTCGGAGACATCGCCGGATTCTCCGCTGCCAGCTTTATGCGGGGAGTGCCCTTCGCCCAGATCCCCACCTCTCTCCTCGCCATGGTGGACGCCAGCGTGGGTGGAAAAACCGGCGTCGATTTGCCCCAGGGTAAGAACCTCGTCGGAGCATTCAAACAGCCGCTTTCCGTCACCATCGATCCCACCGTGCTGGAGACTCTGGAGGGGGCCGAGTTCCGTTCTGGGATGGCGGAGGTGATCAAGCATGGCGTCATTGGCGACCCGGACCTTTTCGCTGAGTTGGAAGAGGCGGGCAATCAGTCGACGGCCGCCAACGGATCGCGCACCCTCACACATGCCCAGATAGCCCGTGCCCTGCGGGTCAAGATCGACGTCGTCGAGGAGGATCCGTATGAACACGGACGGCGCGCGGTGCTCAACCTGGGCCATACCGTCGGTCACGCACTGGAGAAGCTGAGCGACTTCGAACTGCGCCACGGCGAGGCCGTGAGCGTCGGTATGGTAGCCGCCGCTCGCATCGCCGTCCGCGTCGGACTGGCCGAATCGACGCTGGTCGAGCGTCTCCAGAACGTTCTCGCCGCCTGGGACCTCCCTCTCAACTGCCACGTCCCAGGATGGCCCCCGTTCCAGGCCGATACCATCTGGCGGGCCATGGGGCACGATAAGAAGCGGCGTCGTGACGTCCTCCGCTGGGTGCTCCCCCTGGCCATCGGGAAAGTGACCATCACGGAAGACGTACCCAGACCAACGATAATGAAGACGCTACGGGAGCTAGGGGCAAGGTAGCGTTCTCCTTTTCTCACCTTTTACCTCCTGTCAGGGTACTCGTCGAGCCCCAGACGACCAATCCCTTTAGTCTATCCGACTCTGTGGTACAATTGGTCTGTTGAATTTGCCATCTGAAGGGGGAAAGTATGAACGAATCCCGAGCGCACATCCTGGTGCTGCACGGGCCCAATCTAAATCTGCTTGGCCATCGTGAGCCGGAGACATACGGGAACGTGACACTCGAATATATCAACACCGCCCTGCGAGGGACTGCCCAGGAGCGTGGAGCTAAGTTGCAGATCGTCCAGTCAAATCAAGAAGGGACCCTCATCGACTCCCTCCACCAAACCAGAGAGTGGGCCGACGGCGTGCTTATCAACCCGGGCGGATATACGCACACCAGCGTGGCACTGCGAGACGCCATTTCTGCGATCCGTCTCCCTGCAGTCGAGGTACACGTGTCAAACGTCTACGCCCGTGAGTCGTTCCGCCATAAATCGCTCATCGCCCCCGTCTGTCTCGGTCAGATCAGTGGCTTCGGCTGGCGCAGCTACTTGCTCGGTTTGACCGCCCTCCTGGACCATGTCGCGGAACACACCAAGGAGACACCGTGAGACACTCCCATCGCCTGGCGAACCTTCCTCCTTACCCCTTCGCCCGCTGGGCAGAGCACGTCGCTCACGCCCAGCGCAAGCTCGACGTGATCCGACTCGACGTCGGCAACCCGGACGCAGCCCCGCCCGATGAGGTCATCGAGACCCTGTGTAGATCCGCCCGCCACCCTGATCACCATGGGTACCCGGGCTACCGGGGCATCCCTGCCTTGCGGCACGCGATCGCCAGGTACTATGAGCGTCGCTTCGGCGTCACCCTCGATCCGGAAAGCGAGGTGGTGCCCCTTATTGGTTCCAAGGAAGGCCTGGTCAACCTTGCCCTCGCCTACCTCGACCCCGGCGACGTGGCGCTGGTGCCGGATCCCGGCTACGCTCCCTACCAGCGCGGCGCCATCCTGGCTGGCGCTGAGCTTCACACCTTCCCTCTGCTTCCTGAACGCGACTTCTTGCCCGATCTCGACGCTATCCCCGCCCGCGTTCTTGACCAGGCCGTCCTGATCTGGCTGAATTATCCGAACAACCCGACCGGAGCCACCGCCGATCTCGACTTCTTCGCCCGGGCCGTCGACTTCGCCCGGCGCCACGAGCTACTCCTCTGCCATGACGCCCCGTACGCCGACGTCACCTACGACGGGTATCGGGCCCCAAGCGTGCTTCAGGTGCCCGGGGCCTCCGAGGTAGCCATAGAGTTCAACTCCCTCTCGAAGATGGCCAATATGGCTGGCTGGCGTGTAGGAATGGCGGTCGGAAGCGCCCCGGTGGTTCAGGCGCTGGCGAGGGTCAAATCAAACGTCGACTCCGGCATCTTCCATCCCCTCCAGGAGGCAGCCGTCGAGGCCCTGTCTGCCGATCCAGCCTGGATAACCGAGCGCAACGCAATCTATCGAGAGCGCCTAGAGATCCTGGTAGACGGACTGAGACAGATTGGGATAGAGGCCTCCTGCCCTCGGGCCACCCTCTACCTCTGGGCGCCGATCCCCGCGCCCTCCGGGGGAGCATCCGCGTGGACGTCAGAGCGTTTCGCTCAGATGCTTCTCGACGAGACTGGTATAGCAGTGGCCCCCGGGTCCTTCTTCGGGGACGCTGGCCAGGGCTTCATCAGGGTCTCGGCCACGGCGCCCACCCACCGCATAGAAGAGGCGAGACGACGGCTCCAGACGTTCGAGAGACCAACGCCCCAAACGGCTATATGAATAGAAGCCGACACCGTGGAGACAACGAGACAGGAGAGAGATGAACGATCACCGTATCGCGCTGATCACCGACAGTACCTGCGATATCCCCCCCGCCTTGATCGAGCGCCAGGACATCACCATCGTCCCGCTCCACGTCATATGGGGCGCTGAGACGTTTCGAGACCGCGTCGACATGGAACCGAAAGCGTTCTATCGACGGCTGACGGAAAACGCCGCGTACCCAACGACGGCCCACCCGACGCCGGACGGTTTCATAAAGACCTATCGGGAGGCTTTGGATGGCAGCGCGGAGGAGATCGTGGTGATCACCCTCAGCAGCGAGCTGAGCGGAGCCTTTGAGGCAGCCAGTCAAGCCAGTACCGAGATCGACGGGCCGGTACACGTCTTCGACTCCAGGGGAACCACGATGAGCCTCGGTTGGCAGGTCCTCGCCGCCGCTCGTGCCCGCGAGGCTGGTGGGGACGCGGAGGCGATGATTCAGGCAGCCGAGCAGGTCCGGCAGCGCGTCGTTCTGGAGGTCGCCCTCGATACCCTGGAGTATCTACACAAAGGCGGACGAATCGGTGGGGCAACCAGGTTCATCGGCTCGCTGCTAAACATCAAGCCCCTCGTCTACGTCGATCACGAGACGGGGAAGGTAGAGGCCGCGGCCCGCGTGCGCACGCGCAAGCGCGGGCTGAAGACCCTTTACCGCCGCTTCTTCGAACAGTTGGATATGGCAGAGAGCCTCCACGTCGCCGTTATGCACGGCGACGCCCCTGGCGACGCCGCGGAAATCGCCGACCAGATCGAGCGTGAGTACTCGCCCACCGAGCTGCTCGTCGGCATCACGGGCCCCGTCCTCGGCGTCCACACCGGTCCGCGCGCAATCGCCCTTTGTGGCTACGCTGACTGACAACACAAGGAGAAAAAGTCCATGTTATCCCCACTCCAAGACTTGTTAACAGACTTCATAGACAATGCCCCGCAGTTCCTCATCGCCATCGCTATCTTCGTCGCCACCCTGATCTTCTCGAGAGTGGCAGAACGATGGACGGAGCGGAGCACCAAGCAGCAGATCGAGGACATCCAGACGCGAAAGTACCTGGCGCAAACAGCGCGCTACGCGGTCTTGGTGTTGGGCATCCTGACCGCGCTGGACCAGATCCCCGGCATCAAGATCACCAGCTTCCTGGCCGGGCTCGGCATCCTCGGCTTCACCATCGGCTTCGCGCTCCAGGACATCGCCCGTAACTTCATCGCTGGACTCCTGCTCCTCCTGCGAAAGCCCTTCAGCGTCGACGATGCTGTGGAGATAGCCGGACACGATGGAATCGTGATGGAGCTCAACATGCGCGACACGGTCATCAAAACCTGGGACGGCGTGATGGAGATCATCCCCAACCTGGACGTCTACACCAACCCGATCGTCAATTACTCGGAGCTTCCGCTGCGTCGCCGTACCGTGATGGTCGGCCTCGGGTATGGAGAGGACGTGGACCAAGCCAAAGAGACCATACTCAACACCATACGAACCACCGAGGGCGTCCTGGAGGAGCCCTCACCGGAGATCCTCACCGAGGAACTCGGCGATGCCACCCTCAACTTGGCAGCCCGTTTCTGGGTTAACCAGCAGACTCATAACTTGTTCGGTGTACACTCCGACGTGGTAGACGCCATAAACGCAGCCGCGGAACGCGAGGATATCGACATGCCCTATCCGATCCAGGTGGTGAAACTGGAAGCCGACCTTCCGTTCGAGACCCCTCTGAGCTGACTCGGAGGTTCTGAATCAGATGACGACGGACAGCACCCAGGACAGCCGCAGCAACACAGATCCCCGACGAGTTCAATTTGAAGCGTTTACCATCCTGGGGAGGCCGATGAACCCTGGGATCCTGGTGGATCGCGAACTGGACTCCGAACCATCGACCAGCCGAATGCCTAGCCGGGAGGGAACCGATGACGTCTATTAAGAATATCCTCTGGAACAGCGATCAGCGTCGCCTGCGCGCGCTCTGGCGACTGATGGGACAGATCTTCCTGCTCATCGCCATTCTCGTTGTCGCGCAGATCGCTGCCGGGATCTTCGCGGTCGGCGCCTTGGTGGCTGAGGGAGGGCTGAGCGCAGATCAACTCTCCGATCCCCAGGCCCTACAACAGCTCCTCACGCAGAATCCCCGGCTGATGCTGGTACTTCAACTCTCTACCGGGGTGTCGATTGTCCTGAGCGTGTGGGTTGCGGGCCGCTTCCTCGATCGGCGTCCCTTTGCCGGCTTCGGGCTTCATCTGGACCGAAGCTGGTGGCTGGACCTGGGCTTCGGACTCATACAGGGAGCCGTTCTGATGCTGATCATTTTTCTGATCGAGCTGGCTGCCGGATGGATCACCATCACCGACACGTTTGCCACGCGCCAGCCCGAGGCGAGCTTCGTTCCCGCCATCCTGCCGCCCCTTGTTACTTTCCTTGCTGTCGGGTTCTACGAAGAGCTTTTCAGCCGCGGCTATCAGCTCCAGAATATCGCCGAGGGCCTCAACTGGGGCGTCATCGGACCCCGGGGGGCGATCCTCATCGCGACGGCGCTGAGCTCGGCGGTATTCGGGTTCCTCCACGCCATGAATCCTAACGCCACCCCGATCAGCACCCTCTACCTGGTCATCGCCGGTCTCCATTTGGCGACGGGCTACCTGCTGACCGGCGAGCTGGCCATCCCTATCGGGCAGCACATCACCTGGAATTTCTTCCAGGGGAACGTATTCGGTTTCCCGGTGAGCGGTAGCGATTTCCGCTCCGCGACGTTCATCCGCGTCGAGCAGGGCGGCCCCGATCTCTGGACTGGTGGCCCCTTCGGCCCCGAGGCTGGATTCATCGGGCTGGTGGCGATGATCGTCGGCATCATCTGGACTGTGGCGTGGGTCCGTTGGCGTCGGGGCGAGGTCGGGCTGCACCTCCCCCTCGCGCAGCCGCCCGAGCGCCCCCAGGAAGCCGCTTAACGCGGAAACTGCCGGCACGCTATCGAGCCGGCGAGAGGAGACACCATATGACGAGCCTGAAATGGGAGGCGCTCCCCTTCAGCCAGGAGGAGTTGAAGCGTTACCTCTCCTCCCTCGTTTCCGCCGAGGTTTGCGTCGCCGCGGTACGTGAGCTTCGGGGCGAGGGGGAAGAAGAGAAGCTCAAGGGGTATGGCTACGGCATACCCCTCCTCATCGAGTGTGCCTGCGACGGCAAGAAGGAGCGCTTCGTCTTCCACACCATGTCGCGCAACGGCTTTGGCCACGAGCGTCGATCCGACCGGGCCGCCAACGCGCTGCTGGACCACGCCACTTTCAACGACCTGCCTCGCCACGTCCGTTCCCGCGATGTCGGCGCCCTGAGCGAAGAGGGAGAGCTGATCTCCCTGGGCGGAACCGGCGAGTTCTTCCACCTTACCCGGTATGCGGAGGGAACGCCCTACGCAACCGACTTGCACCACATCTCCAAAGCAGCAGAGCTGGTTCCCGAGGACGAGAACCGTGTGCTCGTCCTGGCCGACTACCTTGCCGATATCCACACCGTCAAGCACGCCGATCCGCTCCTTTATCGACGGCGCATCCGAGATCTGGTCGGACACGGGGAAGGCATCATGGGCATCCTCGATAACTACCCGTCCGACTTCGCCATTGCGCCACCTGCTCGTCTGGAGGAAATCGAGGTGAAGTGTCTGGCCTGGCGCTGGAGGATCAAGACCGCCACTCAGCGCCTCAGTCAGGTCCATGGCGATTTCCATCCCTGGAACGTGCTCTTCCGGGAAGGAACGGACTTTGCCCTCCTCGATCGAAGTCGTGGCGCATGGGGAGAGCCGGCCGACGACGTAAGCAGTATGAGCGTCAACTACATCTTCTTCTCTCTCCAGCGATACGGGGAGCTGGCCGGCCCATTCCGTCGCTTGTATGATCTTTTCTGGGACCGTTATCTGGATCACACGGGGGACGAGGAGCTCCTCACGGTCATCCAGCCCTTCTACGCCTGGCGGGCCCTCGTCCTGGCCAGCCCTGTCTGGTACCCGAACCTCGATGACGCCGTGCGCGAAGCGCTATTCTGCTTTGCAGAGCGTGTGCTGGACACCAAGCGCTTCAACCCCCACCGGACCAGCGACTACCTGCCGTGACCAGAGGAGCCACTTGCCACGCCAATCTGGGTTCGCAGTCTGGCTAACCGGTCTGCCCGCCGCGGGGAAGACGACCCTCGCCGAAGGACTGGCCCGGGCCTTGCGAGAGCGTAACTTGACCGTCCAGATCTTGGATTCGGACAGCCTGCGTGATGTCCTGACCCCGGAGCCCACGTACACCGCCGAGGAACGGGCGTGGTTCTACCGCGTGGTCGCCTTCATCGCGCAGCTGCTAACGCAGAACGGCATAGACGTCATCATCGCCGCCACAGCGAACCGCCGGCAATACCGCGGCTATGCCCGCCAGGCTATCGAGCGTTTCGGGGAGATCTATGTACGCTGCCCCCTTGAGACTTGCATGGACCGCGACGAGAAAGGAATCTACGAGCAGGCTCTGAACGGGAATGCGACGACGGTGCCGGGGCTGCAGGTGCCCTACGAGCCCCCGGAGGACCCCATCGTCGTGGTCAACACAGAGGTCACCGCCCCCCGAGAGGGAGTAGAGCGTATATTGACACGTCTGGAGGAGGGGGCCTTCCTGAAGAGCGCGCCCTCCCAACCCCAGCCGCCTGTCTGATCGCTGCGCCGACCGGGTGAGGGCCTGGACGATCCACGAGAGTCGGCTTCCGCAGCTAAGTCAAGAATTGATCGACGCAGAGAAACAGCTAAGAACCAAGAAGGATCTCGAGAAAGCCCTGGCCGGGGCGAGAAAGAAGCCTCCAGAAACAGCGGCGGAGGCTGTGGGAATTCGAGGCCAGACTGGCTGAGAAGAGCGCCGACGTCGAAATACTCGCGGCACTCAGGTTCGCAGTTCCACGACGTCGCCATCGTGGAGCACGTGGTCCCGTCCCACCATCTGCCCATCGTAGACCCCCTCGCCCCAGATGCGGGCCGTCTTGAGGGTTTCCAGGAAGTCCCGATGCACTTTCTCGGCGAAGTCCTCCACCGTGCTCCCTTTGTCCACGACGAACGGCCGCTCTCGATCGGGGTCTTCTCCGGGAGGCTTCGAGTAGACCCGAATGATCTCTAGCAGGTCGAACACGGCTCGCTTCATCTGATCCAGGTTCCGCCCGGTCTCGGCGGAGACGGGGAGCAACGTCCACTCATCGCCAAACAACTCTTCGAGCACCGCAACGTCTTCGTCGTCGCCGGGATCGTCGCTCTTGTTGACCAGTACGAGGAATGGCTTGAAACTCCATCCCTTCTCGCCTCCACCCGCCTCTGCCTTATGGGCAGGTGCGATACGGTATTCCTCCAGAAGCGCCAGAGCATCCTCGAACCCCTGAATTGGATACCCCTGCAGGTCGATAACCAGCAGTACCAGATCGACCCGCCGGATCAGGTTCATAAGCTCAGGCTCGACGTGCTCCTCATTCAACGGCGGCGTGTCGATCAACTGGATCTGGATATTCTCAAACGCCATCATACCCGGCGTCGGTGTCCACGTCGTGAAGGGATACGGCGCCACCTCTGGCGTGGCGTTCGTCAACGCCCTCAGCAAAGCCGACTTCCCGGTGTTAGGAGGCCCCACCAGCACCACCTGTCCGGCCCCTTCTCTCTCGATGTGGAATGGGGATTGATACTGGGCGACGGCTTTCCGCTTTTTTGGGGCCCGCTTCAGGGCGGCAAGTTTCCTGCGCAGGTCGGCGCGTAGTCTGTCCGTACCCTTGTGTTTGGGTACGACGCTCATCATCTCCTGCAGGAGAGCGATCTTCTCTTCGTTCGATCTTGCTTTCCGGAACTCTTCTTCGATCTTGAAGTAGTCAGGGGGTAGATTGGTGGGCATCACGACGCCTCCTTTTCTCTCGCTGCCCGACGCGCCACGGTCATATGCGCGTCACCGTGCAATGAGTAGGGCCTCTCCACGTGCACACAATGCCCTCTCAGCAGAAGACGCTCCAGGACAATCTCTGCGATTAGCTCGCCCGCCAGAAGCATCGTGCCCCCATCTCCTCAATAATCCGCGCCGATGCACTGTGCGGGCTGAACCCGACCGCCACGAAAACGTTCGTATCCAGCATCACTGCAGACTTCGACACCATTCCGCCTCCTGCGCCAGAAAGTGACCGTCCTTAGGCGTGCTCGACTCCCGGCTGACCTTGTCCCTCGGATCGTCTTTCGTACCCGGCTACCACCGGTGCCCTCGTGGTGTGCAGCAGCTACGACACCCCTGGAGTGCCTTCCCTCGTGTCTCCCCTTACCGGCTCCATCACGTGTCGCCCGTCACGTTCCGCTCCCATCGTACGAAGCCGCAGTCCAATGACTCTCCCACATACCCCTTCCATCAGGGATGATAGCATAGACCATGCGAAACGACAACGCACTTCTGGAAGAACTCACGGCTTTGTCATTCACCAGCTCAAGGTGACCGGCACTCTAACGACGCCTGCCGCCAGTGCCTATCACCTTCGTCCATCCGAGAATGATACAGCCGTAGGCGAAATCCTGGGGCACACCTGGTTTGCAGTCGCCATACCCCGGTGCTATAATCGTTTCCTGTAACTACGATGATCCATCTGGACGATCTTCTTGCGGCAACCGGAGGACAACTGGTGGGACCGTCCACGCCCACTGTGTTCCCGGCGTTCTCCTACAACTCCCAGCGCCTCACCCCCGGAGAGTTGTTCGTCGCCCTCAAGACCGAGGGAGGCGATGGTCACGACTACCTCGTCGAGGCGGTGGAAAAAGGCGCTGGCGGCGTCCTCTGTCAGTTCCCCCCGTCGAATCCCCCTGTGCCGTGCGTCGTGGTCCCGGATACCAGAATTGCGCTGACTGACTGGGCCGACTTCATCCTTCGCAAGTACGACCCGGACACCGTAGCCGTAACCGGCTCAACGGGCAAGACCGATGCCTGCCGCGCCATCGCCGCCGTCCTGGCAGCCCGTCACAGCGTCTTCTCAAATCCGCCTGGACTGAGCAACGCGCTTGGCTTTCCCATGTCGTTGGAAAAGCTCACCCCCGAACACGATGTAGCGGTCCTGGAGCTGGCCAGCCACGCCTTTGGCGAGATCGCCTCAATGGCCGAGCTGAGTCGCCCCCGCGTGGCCGTCGTCACGTCGATAGACCACGCCCATCTCGCGTACCTCAACAGCCTGGAGTCCATCGCCGAGGAAAAAGGGCATCTCGTGGAGGCCCTCCCCCCGAGTGGCGTCGCCGTGCTCAACTACGACGACCCTCGCGTGCGGGAGATGAGGGAGCGCACGGAAGCTAGCGTTATCACGTATGGGACAAATCCCGATGCGGACATCGTTGCCTCTAACCTCCGTCACGAGCGCATGGGATTGCGTCTCACGGTCCATTTCCCTGGCGTCAGCGGGCTCGGTATCCCTGGTTATCCGGCCAAATCGGAGGTCCGCAGCCGGCTTCTGGGCCGGCATCAAGCGCGCACGATCCTCGCGTCCATCGCCGTAGGACTGACCTATCACATCCCATGGAACGATATGCTGGATGCGTTGGAGGATCTGGAGCCCGGGCCCGGGCGTTTGCAGATCTTGCCAGGCGCTGGAGGCTCACGTCTGCTCGATGGATCCGCGGGGGCCAACCCGGCGAGCATGCTCCAGGCGCTATCCACCCTGGCCGACCACCCAGCTGAACGTCGCATCGCCGTCCTGGGCGACATGGCGAAATTGGGCAGCTACGCCGTAGAGGGACATCGAAGAGTAGGGAATGCTGCCGCGGCCTTTGTGGATCTCCTGGTCACCAAAGGCGAGCGCGCAGTCTGGATAGCCGAAGCCGCTGAGGAGGCCGGGCTCTCTCGAGACCAGATCATCGTCACCCACACCGCCCAGGACGTCGTTCGAAACATGAAACCCCGTGTCACTGCGGGAGATCTCCTGCTGGTAAAAGGAGACGTGGAAACCCACATGGAGCGCGTGGTCGAGCAACTCCTGGCTGACCAATCGGACAGCGCGCGTTTGGTACGACGGCTGAGGGGATTGAAGGTCCAGGCATCCCGCCCCAAGCGGCCGACCTGGTTGGAGGTAGACCTGGAGGCCGTAGCGTACAACGTCCGCCAGATCAAGCAATTCGTCGGGCCGGCGGTAGAGGTCTTGGCCGTGCTCAAAGCCGATGCCTATGGCCACGGCGCACTCAAGGTGGCTCGCACCGCGCTCAACAACGGCGCGTCCTTCTGCGGAGTCGCTTCGGTCAACGAGGCCATAAAACTTCGCGAAGCAGGGGTCGATGCCCCCATCCTGGTGCTGGGGTATACGCCGGCTTGGTTAGCGAAAGAGGCCTTCCTTCACGATATCACCTTGACCCTCTACGACGCCGATATGGCCCGGGTCTACAGCCGGGCCGCGACAGATCTGCGACGCACGGCTCGCGTGCACATCAAGGTAGACACCGGGATGGGGCGCCTCGGGCTCCTTCCCGACGAGGTCGTCCCCTTTATTGAGGAAATCCGCGAGCTTCCGGCCCTTGACGCCGAGGGCATCTTCACTCATTTCTCCGTGGCCGATGAGGAGGATCTTGGTTACACCCGCTGGCAGCTCAACCGATTCCGCGACGTCTTGGATCGCCTCAGGCAGAACGGCGTCACCTTCCGCCGCGTCCATTGCGCCAACTCGTCGGCCACCTTGCGACTACCCGAGTCTCACTTCGACATGATTCGCCTGGGCCTGGCGATGTATGGCCTGCGGCCTTCGGGTCACGTCACCTTGCCAACAGGCTCTCGACCGGCCCTATCCTGGAAGACCAGCGTCGCCCAGGTGAAGACGCTCCCTCCGGGCAGCTACGTGAGCTACGGCAACACATACCAAACCACCAGCGAGGAGACGATTGCCGTCATACCCGTGGGCTACGCCGATGGCTTTCGCCGGGCACCAAAGCGCTGGCAGTCGGTGCTGATTCGTGGGCAGCGCGCTCCTATCGTGGGAAGAGTCTGTATGGATCAGACCATGATCAGCGTCGGCCATATCCCTGGCGTGCGCGTCGATGACGAAGTGGTCCTCATCGGGCGCCAGGGAGAGGACCAGATTACGGCCGAACAGGTCGCCGATTGGTTGGGAACCATCAACTACGAGGTGGTCTCCGAGATCCTGGCCCGTGTGCCACGCGTCGTGTAGCCTGTCGGGGACCACAGCAACCCCCTTCGGGTCTGCGCGCCCACCATCCCGCGTCGTTGACCTAGCCCTCAGCCATGGTACAATGCGCGCTGGGGAGTACCCCCTTGATTTTGGCAGTGCCGCCATTTGAGGCGACAATTTTCTGGAGGGACAATGACCAAAGAGTTTCCTGGACGCGGGAAGGTTGCAATCCTGAGAACCAGCCCGGATACGGTGCTGGAGGATTACGCCCGCCTGATGGAGCTGGCTGGCGTTCGCGACGCCTTGCCTCAGGACAAAGAAACAATCCTGAAGATCAACATCTCCTGGCAGACCTGGTACCCTGCCTGCTCGACTGCTCCTTGGCAACTGGAAGGGGTGATTCGGGCGCTTCGTGCTGCTGGGTACGATGACCTGATCGCGGGCCACAACGATACCGTCGTCGTCGACGCCCATGTGGGCGAGCGTAACAACAAACACAAGTTTGTCGTCGATACCTACGACGTTCGCAACGTCCATCTCTTCGAGCCCCGGTACAACTGGATTCGCTACGAACCCAAGGAGCCCTTCCTGGTGCTCGATCAGATCTACCCGGAAGGGGTCTATATACCCGAGCTTCTGGTCGGGCGCAACGTCGTCCAGCTTCCCACAGTCAAGACCCACGTCTTCACCACCATCACCGGAGCAATGAAGAATGCCTTCGGGGGGCTGTTAGGGCGCAAGCGCCACTGGACCCACGCCGACATCCACAAGACCCTCGTCGACCTGCTGATGATACAGCAGGATATTCATCCAGGGCTCTTCGCCGTTATGGACGGTACCTTTGCCGGCGACGGCCCCGGTCCGCGAGCGATGCGCTGGCACGAGAAAGACGTTATCCTCGCCTCCGCAGATCAGGTGGCCATCGACGCCATGTCCGCGCATCTCCAGGGCTTCGACCCGCTCTCCATCCCCTTCATCCGCATCGCCCACGAGAAAGGGCTCGGCGTCGGCGACCCGGACCAGATCGAGATTGTCGGGGAGGATCCAGACTGGGCGATGACCCAGGACTGGGGCTTCATCCAGGAGGATACCTTCGCCAGCCGCGGTCAACATGCGATCTATCACGGACCCCTCAAGCCGCTGGAGGGGCTCCTCCTGCGCTCGCCCCTCGTGCCCTGGTCCTACTTCGCCAGCAACTTCTACCATAACGTCTACTGGTACCCCTTCGTCGGACGCGACCGGGTCGAGAAAGCACTCGAGACCAAGTGGGGCCAACGCTTCGCCGAGTATGGCGCCGAGGCGGGCCTCCGCGGGGCAGTCATGCCGGGGATGGAGAAGAGGACCGTTCTGACCGCTGCTGCCGGGCTCGCTATCGTGGCAGCCGCCATCGGCGTTGGAGCCAGGCTCCTCACGCGAAGTCAGCGCGAAGCGTGATGGATCGGAGCGAACTGGGCACCCTCTTCGCCGGTCTCCGGGCAACAGTCACGGTTGCCGACGAGGACGGTCATATCGTCTTCCTCAACGATCGGGCGATTGCGCATTACGCTGATCGAGGTGGACAGGAGCTGATTGGCACCCATCTGCACGACTGTCACAATCCCACTTCCCAGAAGAAGATCCGTCAGATGTACGCCCGCTACCGTGCCGGGGATCTAAGCCCCACCCGCTATCACCAGCAAGGGGATCACACAGCCCGGACTATCGTCGTCCTCCCCATTATCGTCGAAGGCAAGTTCCGGGGCGTGGCGGAGTTGGTATGGAGCGAGCGCCCGGAGTTCGTATTTGAGACCTAAGCCATTTAGACGTAAGCCTGTCCATTCAACACACACGACGCAATCACGGAGGTACTAATGCACCGCGTCAGCAACCTTGTCTCGCAGCGTATCACCGATGTCCCCCCGTCAGGTATCCGCCGCTTCTTCGACATTGCCGCCACGATGGAAAATGTGATCAGCCTCGGCATCGGCGAGCCGGATTTCGATACACCGGAGCCGATCGTCCAGGCCGGCATCCAGGCCCTGGAACGCGGCGAGACCCACTATAGCTCGAACTCCGGGCTGGCCGAGTTGCGCCGCGCCATCGCCGACCACCTGGACGAGATGTACGACCAGACCTACAACCCGGCCAGCGAGATCCTCGTCACCGTCGGCGTGTCGGAGGCGCTCTATCTCGCCCTGGCCGCTACCCTCGACCCCGGAGACGAGTGCATCGTACCGGAGCCTTGCTTCGTCTCCTATGCGCCCGAGGTCACCTTCGCTGGAGGCACGCCCGTCATCGTCCCCACCCACGTGGAGAACGACTTCCAGGTCACAGCCGAAGAGATTGCGGAGGCTATTACGCCCCGCACCAAGGCGTTGCTGATTGGGTACCCCAACAACCCCACCGGCGCCGTGATGAGCCGCGAGCGCCTGAACGAAATCGCCGCCGTCGCGAAGCAGCACGACCTGCTCGTCATCTCCGACGAAATCTACGACCGGCTCGTCTACGACACGCAGCACGTCTGCTTCCCCAGCCTGCCGGGAATGTATAGTCGCACCATCCTTCTCCAGGGGTTCTCCAAGGCCTACGCAATGACCGGATGGCGCATCGGGTACATCGCCGCCCCGGCCGAAATTCTGGGGCAATTGCGGAAAGTGCATCAGTACACGATCATGTGCGCCCCAACCGTCTCCCAGTACGCCGCTCTGGCGGCGCTGCGCGAAGGCGAACCCTTCGTGCAAGAAATGGTGACCGAATACGACCGGCGCCGCCGCCTCATCGTGTCTGGCCTCAACGACCTCGGGCTCGACTGCTTCGAGCCACAGGGAGCGTTCTACGCCTTCCCCTCCATCCAGATCACGGGGATGACCGACAACGAGTTCGCGGAGAGCCTCCTCCACGAGGAGCGCGTGGCCGTGGTTCCTGGCAGCGCTTTTGGCGAGGCTGGCAGCGGTTACGTGCGCTGCTCATACGCCACAGCCTACGAGAAGATCGAGCAGGCACTGGAGCGTCTGCAGCGGTTCGTGCGGCGACACGGATAACCATCGATCATTCAGATCCGTGGCCCCACCGACGAGAGGTACTCGAAGCCCTCGTCCCGCGGGCCGATGCCGACCCAACGGCTGCGGCTGGAGCGTTCTTGAGGTGATCCAATCTTTGCGCTTTGGTAGAACGCGATAAGTGGAGTATAATAGAGATCGACGGCGTGTTCTCCACCAATACGTAGGCTGACACGATAGCGGAAACTGTAATGCGATACGAATCTGTCATTGGGCTCGAGGTCCATGCCCAGATCCACACCCACACCAAGATGTTTTGCGGTTGCCCGGTGAAAGAAGATACCGGTGACCTGGAGCCCAACACGTACGTCTGTCCCATCTGCACTGCCATGCCTGGCGTCCTCCCGGTGGTCAACCAGCACGCGGTCGAGATCGCTATCAAGACGGGGCTGGCGCTCCACTGCGACATTCCGCCGCTCAGTCGCTTCGCCCGCAAGTCCTACTTCTACCCGGATCTCCCCAAGGGATATCAGATCTCCCAGTACGCCTTACCTCTCGCCGTTGAGGGTTATCTGGAGATCGAGAGCAACGGACAGGAGAAGCGCATTGGCATTCAGCGCGCTCACTTGGAGGAGGATGCCGGGAAGCTCTACCACGAGGATGGCGTCACCCGGGTCGACCTCAACCGCGCCGGCGTGCCGCTGCTGGAGATCGTCTCCGAGCCCGACATGCGGTCTGCCGAAGAAGCGCGTGCTTACGGCGAGGCGCTGCGGGAAATACTCGTCTATCTCGGCGTCAACTCCGGAGATATGGAGAGGGGCGTGATGCGCTTCGAGGCGAACGTTAGCGTGCGCTCTGCCGGCTCCGAGCGCTTTGGGGCGCGCCACGAGATCAAGAACCTGAACTCCTTTCGAGCCCTCTATGAATCCATCATCTACGAGATCGAGCATCAAGTCTCTGTTCTGGAAGAGGGCGGCCAGATCGAGCCCCAGACGATGGGCTGGAATGAAGTCGACGGAGTGACGGTACCCCAGCGGGGCAAGGAGTTCGCTCACGACTACCGCTACTTCCCGGAACCTGACATCCCGCCTTTGAAAACCTCTCGCGAGGAGGTTGAAGCACTGCGCAATCAGCTTCCGGAGTTGCCAAAGCAAAAGCGTGCCCGATTCACCACCCAGTATGGTTTGAGCAACTACGACGCCACGTTGCTCGTGGAGGATAAGGCCGTAGCCGACTACTTCGAGCGAGTCGTCGAGGCCGGGGTGGGCGCGAAGCAGGCCGCCAATTGGATCACCGGCGAGGTATTCCGGCTGATGAAGTCAGCTGACCGGGAGATGGGAATCAGCCGAATCCCTGCAGAGGCCCTGGCAGAGCTAATCAAGCTGGTAGAAGAAGACACGATTAACCAGAGCACAGGGAAGGACGTGCTGACTGAGATGTTCAACACCGGCCGCCGCGCCCGGGACATTGTGAGCGAGCGCGGCTTGGCCCAGATCTCGGACGCCGCGGAGTTGAACAACATCATCACCCGGACGGTAGAGGAGAACCCTGAGCAGGTCGAGGAATATCTAGCGGGCAAGAAACAGGTCCTTGGCTGGTTCATCGGCCAGGTTATGAGGGCCACCCGAGGCAAGGCTAATCCTCAGTTGGCCCGAGAACTCTTAGAAGAACAGTTAGAAGCTAAGCGAGGCTAGTTCGAGGCCATTGAGCTAGCCTCTTATTCGTCTATGTCTATGCGGACAGTGAAGGCGGCATTCGCTGGCTGATCTGGGGACCTTTACGGACAGACCACCGCGGGGCCACCTGAGCTTTGGAGACGTTCGGTAAATCGGCCGAAAAGACTCGGCTGGAAACAATTCATACAATCTAAACGGAGGTTAGAGTAATGTCAGAACGAAATCCATTCGCCATCGCACAGCAGCAGCTGGACGAGGCCGCCGATATTATGGGACTGGATGCGGCGACCCACGAACTCCTGCGCTGGCCGCTGCGAGAGCTCCACGTCACGCTCCCCGTCCGAATGGACGACGGCAGCGTGCAGGTCTTCCGAGGGTTCCGCGTCCAATACAATGACGCCCTGGGCCCCACGAAGGGCGGGCTCCGTTTCCATCCGGAGGAGACGATCAACACAGTGCGTGCTTTGGCCGCGTGGATGACCTGGAAGACGGCAGTGGTCGACCTGCCCCTCGGCGGCGGCAAGGGTGGAGTCGTCTGCAATCCCAAGGAGATGTCCCAGAACGAACTGGAGCGTCTCAGCCGGGCCTACATCCGTCAGGTCGGTCGGATCATCGGCGAGGAGACCGACGTGCCCGCTCCCGACGTCTATACAAATCCTCAGATTATGGCCTGGATGATGGACGAATACTCCTTCATGCGTGGTCATAACGTCCCCGGCGTCATCACCGGCAAACCTATTCCTTTGGGTGGGTCAAGAGGCCGCGGCGACGCCACCGCTCGCGGAGGAATGTACACCATCCGTGAGGCCGGCAAGGTCCTCGGGATAGACTTGGAGGGAGCCACGACGGCAATCCAGGGCTACGGGAACGCGGGCCACTTCGGGCACCTTCTCGGAGAGGAGTTGCTCGGCTTGAAAGTCGTCGCTGTCTCCGACTCTAGCGGCGGCATCTACGACCCGGACGGGCTCGACCACGAAGCGGTGTTGAGCCACAAGCAGGAGACCGGTTCAGTCGCGGACTTCCCGGGCGCCAAGAACATCACCAATGAGGAGCTCCTGGAGCTGGACGTAACCGTCCTCATTCCGGCTGCGCTGGAGAACCAGCTCACTGGCGCCAACGCGGGCAACGTCAAAGCTCGCATCGTGGCTGAGTTTGCGAACGGGCCCACGACGCCGGAAGCCGACGACATCCTCTATGAGAACGGCGTCTACGTGATCCCCGATTTCCTGTGCAACGCTGGCGGCGTGACCGTCTCCTACTTCGAGCAGGTACAGAACGCCTACGACTACTACTGGGACCTTGAGACCGTTCACGAGCGTCTGGACAAGAAGATGACCGCCGCGTTCCACGCCGTTCACGACACGGCCCAACAGCACGATGTCAAGAACCGCATGGGCGCCTACGTCGTCGCCGTAGGCCGCGTGGCCGAGGTCTGCAAGCTGCGTGGCTGGGTCTAGACCTTAGCAGGTCGCCTACCGACCGAGTCTAACTCGCGCATTGAGAGCCCCTGCCGAGGCAGGGGCTCCACCGTACTTGACCTGGAGTAGAATCTAGAGTAAGATACGGACAACGTGCAAACCCTTATAGCAGAGGAGGCCTCCACATGTATCAGAAACTCACAATCGTCGGCAACCTTGGTCAGGACCCGGAGATGCGCTACACACCTGACGGAACGCCGGTAACCAATTTCTCTGTCGCCACCAACCGGCGTTGGACGAGCGCCGATGGTAGTCAGGGTGAGGAGACAGTGTGGTTCCGCGTTACCGCGTGGCGGCGTATGGCCGAGGTGTGCAATGAATACCTTGAGAAGGGCCGCCAGGTCCTGGTCGAGGGTCGTCTGCGCCCTGATCCTCAGACCGGGGGACCACGTGTGTGGACCGATCGGAACGGCAACCCAAGAGCGTCGTTCGAGGTGACAGCCCAGACGGTGAAGTTCCTCGGACGCGGCGTCGGAGGCCCTGCACCGGGTGCTGCCGATATACCCGAAGAGCCCCCGGCGGACGACGAGGAAGAGATTCCCTTCTAGCCCAGCCGCAGCCGATCGACCGCCGCGCCCACGCTGGTTATCCCGTCACCGCCGGGAGTAGCCGTGGGCCGGCGGTCTCTGCTTCCCATCTGAAGCTCGGCGGCCGCAAGGACATATGGGTCTAGGACCCTCTTTCGCCCGTCAGCGCCTCACAACTACTGAATCCACCAGGAGGTCCCCAATGAGTAACGCACACGCCCGAAAGCAGCAGATAAACATCGAAGTACCACCCGATCTCGAAGCCACCTACGCCAACTTTGCGATGATCACCCACTCCCCGTCGGAGATCATCATCGATTTCGCTCGAGTGCTCCCCAACACCCCCAAGTCGAAGGTTCACGCCCGCATCGTCACCACCCCCATGCACGCCAAGCTTCTCTTGCGGGCCCTCACGGAAAACCTGGAGAAGTACGAGGCCCAGTTCGGCGAGATCAAGCTGCCCTCCGGCGGAGACAAGCTGGCCCAGCAGTTCTTCGGCGGCGTGAAACCCCCCGATTCCCCGAAGGAGTAGCCGGATGCCTGTGATAATCGACAATCTGGACAGCGTAGCCGATCGTATCCGCGAGGATTTCGAGACGCGGAATTCCGTGCGCGACAATGCCCTCCATCGCACCCGTGAGCTCATTCGCCTGTCCGGAAACGCCATTCGCGCCAGCCACCGCGATGAGTGGGAAGAAGCGCGTGATTTGCTCGATCAGGCTGATACCCTCGCACGCCGCATCCTGGCGACCCTCGAGCCCTACCCCGACCTGCGCCACGCCGGCTACACGCGTGACGCACTGAAAGAGCTGGTTGAAGCGCACGTCACGCTCGCCCTTGTGAAAGGGAATCCAATACCGGAGCCTGAGGACTTAGACGCGACCTTTCCTTCCTATCTGAATGGACTGTGTGAGGCAGCCAGCGAGCTCCGCCGCCGCGCGCTGGACGAGATGCGTCAGGGCGATCTCCAGGAAGCCGAGCGCTTGCTAGGCATCATGGATGACGTGTACGATGTCGTAAACGGCTTCGACTTCCCCAACGCCATTACCGGTGGGCTCCGCCATCGGGTCGATCAGCTCCGCGGCGTTCTGGAACGCACACGCGGCGACTTGACCAGTAGCCTCCGACAGGAGCGCCTGATCCGCGCCCTCTATGACTTCGAGGAACGTGTCGGAAGGCTCTGAGCAGCGCGACAGGATCATCCGCGCCAGCGAGGTCGGTCAGTACGTCTACTGCGCCCACGCTTGGTGGTTGGCCCGTGTTGAGAACCTGCCCTCCGCCCATCTGGAGGCGATGGAAAGCGGCAAGGA
>Ga0207797_1000026_pt1 | contig 89747 bp, 97 predicted proteins | sample PRCRCaboRojoPR_6_FD_187275 | JGI IMG/M metagenome (GOLD analysis project Ga0207797, IMG submission 187275) | Marine sediment microbial community from Cabo Rojo, Puerto Rico - PR CR 10% Liquid 1 (SPAdes) | ecosystem: Environmental > Aquatic > Marine > Coastal > Sediment | place: Cabo Rojo, Puerto...
CGGCGCGATACAACCGTCGCCGTTGTCGACCTTCACGGCTTTGACCTGGTCGGGATTGTTGTAATAATAGGAGAAGCCGAAGTACCCGATGGCGTACTGGTTGCCCTGGACGCCCTGGACGATGAGGTTGTCCTTCTCTGTCGGCTGGTAGTCGGATGTGTGCGAACCGTCCTCGCCCACGACGACCTCGGTGAAGTAATCGAAGGTACCCGACGTCTCGGCCGCGCCGTAGCGGTCGATGGGCTGGTCCGGCCATCCGTCACGGACCTCGCTCCATCTCGTGACGGGATCGGGTTTCCAGATCTGTTTGAGCTCGTCGACGGTCATGCAATCGACCCAGTCGGCATCGTTGTTGACGACGACGGTCAACGCGTCCGTGGCGACCTTGATCTCGTGGGGTTCGATCCCGTTTTCCTGGCACTGCTGGGTCTCGGAGTCCTTGATGGGCCGGCTGGCGTTGTTGAATTCGGAGCGATCGGGACAGAAGTGGTTCTTGAACCCGCCGCCCGATCCGGTCGACTTGACCGAGATGTTGACCTGGGGGTTTTCCTTCTGGAACTGCTCTGCGACGGCCTCCGCGAGTGGGAAGACCGTCGAACTCCCGGAGATCTCGATGTCGCCCGAGAGTTCGCCGTCCCCGGAGTTGCCGCCGCCCGAATTGCCGTCATCCGTGGTTGGCGTCCCGTCACCTTGATTCGCGCTCGTGCACCCTGCAACTATCGTCAGGCCGGTGGCGCCGACACCGGCGAGGAGCTGCCGGCGCGAGACGGCCGTTCGATCTGGGTCTGCTACCATCACCTTCACACAATCCGGAGGACACTAAAGAGGCTGCTATGAGCACTATATAGATAGAAATAGGTTTCTGTGTGAATGATAGCCACGGCCATCGACGAATATGACAGAACGGCAGCTATTGTCGATGGCAACGGTGCCTGTTCTAGTGAGACCAGATATCTGTCGGCACGCATACTGTGCTTCCAGTCCCGAGACGGTAGCTGACTGCCATTTACGGTGCCATGGGCTGCGGCTCACACGGTCGAGCTCCGGCTCGCCCCGGCCTGCGTGCTTCTGGACGAACCTCCACCAATACTAACGTGCGTCAGGAGATCGGTTCCCGCCGGCCGCCCAACAGCACTCGCATGGATATGTACTTTCGACGAATCTATGTATCTCGTCGCTCACGGTGCGGGACCCGTTCGCTACCCGGTCACGGAAGCTATAACGGAGCGCTCTCTACGGCCCACATATGATTGGGCCCAACGAGGACTCGGGCGGCGACATCGCCGGGCTCCCCCTCGAGGAGGCGGTCGACGCCGTCACTCGGGACCGCTCCATCGACGAGGACCGGGCGCGAACGATACTCCAGCCCGTCGCCGAGGACGGAACGGTGACCTGGGACGCGGCCGGAGACCGTATCGAGGCCGTCGCGGCGGCTGTCGAGACTCCGGAGTCGCGTCTCGAGTCAGCGGAGAGCCGCCTTTCCGAGATCCGAGAGGCGGCCGACCCGGTCTCGGACCTCGCGGTCGTGACGGAACGGATCGACCCCTTCGTGCAGCGCCTCGAGAACGTCGACGCGCGAGTTGCGGACCTCGAGAAGACCCTGGCACACCTCGTGAGCCAGCTCGAGGACCGGGAGGACCTCTTCTCGCTTGCGCGCGAGATGGAGACGCTGATAGACGACGCAAACCGCACCCAACGGGCCGCAGACGAGCTGGCCTCCGAGCTCCGGGATCTCGAAACCTGGCTGACGGATCCAGAGACCCGGTACGACCATCTCGACGAGGACCTCGACGCCCTCGAGACGGCGCTGCGCCAACTCGCCGATTCCATCGACCGGATCGGACTGGTCAAAAACGACCAGGCTGCGCCGCTCGACGGCGCCGCCGAGGATGGGTCGACCGACGAGCAGGACCTGGGTCTGTACTGGTTCGACGCCCGCCTCCAGCAGGCCGTCTTCGAGTTGCTGATCGAGGACGTTCGGGCGGAACACGACGCGTTCGTGGAGTGGGCGACCCGGACCGAGGAGCCGGCCGACCGGCTGGATGCACTCGGCGACCGGCTGGCTGACCTCGAAGCACGGTGTGGAGTGCTGGGCGATCGGCTCGAAGAGCTGACAGACGAGGAGATGCATGACCGCTTCGACGGGCGGATCGAGCGCTTCGAGATGACCCTCGCCGCCTACGAGCCCCCGGTAGACTGGAACGCGGTCGAGTCGGCACTGGGGGACCATCGGCCGGACCTGGGCGCCGAGTGACGCCACTGGTCGGTGCAAAACGGGACGCGCAGGCGGATGGGGAGAGGTATGCGGTACGGGGGAGACTGCGCGTCCGGTCGGTGCTACCACACGTGTCATAATAAGTACCCGTCAGACGCGTGAGTGACGATGCTCCTTCCCTGCGAGCACTAGATCCCCGATGAACCCGACTGGCTCGTGGGTACCTCGCGGTCCTGCCGCGGCGATTAAGGCCCGGCAGGTCCTGCGTTGGGCTATGCGTAGACGACACCTCCTGATCGGGGCTGGCGTGGGAGTCCTGGGCTCGCTCGCAGGATGCCAGACGGCCGTGGGGTCGGTCGCCCCGCCGACCGTTCCCCAGGACCGACTCGAATCGGGCGGGTGGACGAAGCAGTCCGAGGTGACCGACGAGACGGTCTTCGAGGATACGGTGGGGCCGGTCGAGGTCGAAGCTGTGGCTTCATCGGTGGCGTACGAGGACACGGCCCTCGCCGCGTCGGTTCGCGAGGACACCCTCGGCGCCATCGACGCGACGCTCGCGCTCTTTACCGCCTCGCGGATCGACATGGCGCCCGCCGTCGACGAACTCGGACCGGTCCGGGACCAGGTGACCGGCCAGATCGAAACCTCGGCCCGCGAGCAACTCGAGGCCCAGCTCCAGGCGGCGGGTCTGACCGATGTCACCCAGTCCACGACGGGGACCCTCGACGTGGCCGGCGGCGCGGAGGCCCGCCTCACCGAGTACACGGCGACATATCCGGTCGAGCCGATCGAGTTCCCGGTCCAGTCCGGCACGTCGCTGACCATCGACGGAGCGGATCTGAACATCGCAGCCGTGTTGGCGGTGTGGGCGGCCGACGGCAACTACCTCGTGGCCGGTGGGGCCTACCCCGCCGAGAACTTCGCCCAATCGACGTCCCAGGAGCTGAGCGACGCGATCAGCGTCTCCGTCGACGTCGACCTCGGCCTGACACCCGACGCGTATCGCGAGGAACTGCTGGGGCTCGTAACCGCCGTCGAATGACCTGGGCGGCACTGTTCGCCGCTGCGGCAGATCACGACGTCACCATCGAGGAGATCCGCGCGGCACTGCGGGCCCGTCGGGAGGCCGAATGACCGACCCCGCCACCGCCCGCTTCGTGGCCGACGCGGACGTCCTGGCGGCCGACCTGCTCGTGGGCGGCCCCTCGCGCGAGGCGCTCGACCTCGCCCGGTCCCACGACTGGATCGAGGTCCTTGCGAGCGACGCCCTGCTCGCCGACGCGCACGCGGTGATAACCGAGACCGTGGGCAATTCAAAAACGACGGCGGGTCAGGACCTGGCCGAGGCCTGGCTGGCGCGCATCGAGGACCTCGTGACGACCGTCTCGCACCCGCCGGGCGACCATCCCGCGCTCGCCAGCGCGCTCGCTGGGGACGCTCGCCACGTCCTGAGTCTGGACGAAACGCTGCTCTCGCCGCAGACCAACGCCTCGTTCCAGGGCCGGATCGACGTGAGCATCCGTACCCCCGAGGCGTTCGTCTCGCTCTTCGATCCGGCCTCGATGTACGAACTCGCCGTCGGGGGCACCTATCCGGGCCCGGATCGCGATCCCCGGGCGTGATCAGTCCGCGCGCCCTCCTGTGGCGGCAGGCGCCGCACTCAGCGTTCAGCCAACCAGTCCGCGAGCTTCGACAGCGCCCGGGCCCGGTGGGAGATGGCGTTCTTCTCGGCCATCGTCATCTCCGCAAGGGTGGTCCCGTCGTGCTCGAAGATGGGATCGTAGCCGAACCCACCCTCGCCCCGCGGGGCGACCAGCGTTCCCTGCACCGACGCGACGAAGGTCTCGACGGTCTCGCCGTCGGCGTAGCCGATGGCCGAGCGGAACCGCGCGCGGCGGTCGTCCAGGTCGGCCGCGAGTTCCCAGACGCGTTCGACGCCGAGCGTCTCCTCCACGAAGGATGCGTAGGGGCCGGGAAACCCGCCCAGGCCCCGGACGAACAAGCCGGTGTCGTCGACGATGACCGGGTCCTCGCTGGGGGCGGCTTCGTAGGCCTCCGCGGCGCCGTGGGCCGCGATCTCCGCGACATCGTCGGCCTGGATCTCGACGTAGTCGTAGTCGAACTGGGCGACCTCGGTCACCGACGCGAGGTGGTCGCGTGCCTCCGCGACCTTGTCGGCGTTCGTCGTCGCAAAGCGGAGCATACCGGCACCGCGACCCGCGTGAAGAAAAGCGTTCCCGGTCTACGCGTCGGCCCCTGTGCTACTCGTCGACGAGGACCTCGACTGCCTCCTCGTCCTCGCGCTCGGCGGGTTGCTTGCGCTCCTGCCAGACCAACGCGGCAGCGAGGGCCACGACGACCCACGAGCGCCAGTTGGCCAGGTTGAGCGTGTAGCCCACGCCGAAGGGTTTCTCGGTGAGCATTCCCTCGCCGGGCTTCCAGTACGCCGAGAGCAACCGGCGCATGCTGGGCCGGTCGAAGTTGTAGGGGACGCCGAAGATCGAACCGCTCGGTGATTTCTCAGGCATGAGATACGATACGCGCGCGCCGGGGAAAACCGTTGTGGCGAGGGTCGCGATAGCACGCCGCTCGCGGCCACTGGGGCCTCGCGAGGGTTTATCACCGAAGGCCGGGCCAACCCGGGCTGTGATCTGACACGCGGCGGATCGGGTCTCGGGCGAGGCGGGACCGCTGTCCCGCCATCGCCAACACGACTGTTCGCCCCGCAGTCAGCGCGACGCGCCCCGGTCCGCCTGTGAGCGTCGCCTGTCAGCCCCCTGGGGCATCCGCAGCGCTACTGGTAGCGGCCGCGCCCCTCGATCTCGCGGAGCCGCTCGATGACCGACGGGTCGCCGACCGTCGCGTAGCGTTCCTCGGCTGCGGCCGACAGGGCCTCGGGGTCGTCCGCGGTGCCCGAAAGCGATTGGGCCAGGACGTGCAGGTCCATGGCGTAGTCCTCGACGTCGTCGGTGTAATAGCCCAGGCCGAAGTCGATCAGGATCGTCTCGGGGGGCCGGCCGTCGCGACCGTCAGGCTGGGTCGCTTGCGCTGCCACCTGTGACCCCTCGCCCGCCATGTCCATAGCCGAGCCCGCGCGAACCCGCACGTTCCGGGTCGTGGGATCGCCGTGGACGAACCCGGCCTCGTGGATGCGGGCGAGATGGCCGCCGACCTCCGCCACACGCGACTCGGTGATCGCGTTCCGCAGGTCCGTCTCGCCCACGCGCTCGAAGAGGATGCGGGCTTCGGCGAGGTCCACGTCGCTGATGACCGGCGTGGGGACGCCCAGCGTGCGGGCCTCGTGAGTCAGGCGCGCCTCCTGGACCGTCCGCTCGCGTCGCAGCCGTTCGTCGAGTGCCGGGTGGCGGTAGGACTTCGCGCGCCGGGTCTTGATCACCGTCCCGTCCTCGAACGAGACCGTCGCTTCGGCGCCTTCGATCACTCCGTCGCCAGTGCGATAGGCGTCGACGGACTCCCCCGAGCGCCAGGTCACGGGGACCTGATCGGGCCGGAAGTCGGCGTCGATCGCGGAGTCCTCGATGGAGAGTGTATCGCCCGCCCGAGCCATCTTTGCACCGAGCACGGCGATCATCCCGGCGTTGTCCCGCAAGAATCGTGCTTCAGGGACGTAGAGCGCCGCGCCGCGCTGGCGTGTCATCTCCCGGAGCATGGCCTGGAGGCGCTCGTTCTGGGCCACCCCGCCGCCCAGTACCAGCTCGTCGCGCCCGGTCAGGGACAGCGCCCGCTCGGTCACCTCCGCGAGCATCGCGAAGATGGTCTCCTGGAGGCCCGCGCTCACGTCCTCGACGGCCGCGCCGTCGTCGTAGGCCTGCTTCGCCGCGCTCATGATGCCCGAGAAGGAGAAGTCCATCCCCTTGACCACGTATGGCAACTCGACGTAGTCGCCCTCTTTCGCGGCGGCCTCGACCTTGGGGCCGCCGGGATGGGACCAGCCGACGTGCCGCGTGAACTTGTCGATCGCGTTGCCCACCCCGGTGTCCATCGTCTCGCCGAGGACGCGATAGCGGCCGTTTCGGTAGCCGAGGACGTGGGCGTTCGCGCCGCTGGCGTTCAGACACACGGGCGACTCGAAGCCGGACTGGTGGCGTCCGATCTCGAGGTGGGCCACCATGTGGTTCACCCCGACCAGCGGCACGTCGAGGGTCTGGGCGAGCGAGCGTGCGGCCGTTCCCGCGATGCGCAGACAGGGGCCCAGGCCCGGCCCGCGAGAGAAGGCGACCGCATCTATCGGTCCGTCAGCGTCCGCCAGCGCCCGCTCGACGACCGCCGGAATCGCCTCGCGCATGTGCTCTGCGGCCTCGCGCGGATGAATGCCGCCGCTCTCCGGCCGGTAGGCCTCGGTCTCGATCGCGACGTCCTCGGTCGACTCGTCGTAGACCGCGGCGCTCGCTGCCCACGCCGTGCCTTCGATGCCGAGGACCCGCACCTTACGTCCACTCGGTGTAGCCACACCGACCGCAGTGCTTGCGGTCCTCGTGCTCGGCGAGGAAGGCGTCCTCGCAGCGCGGGCACCGCTCTTTGACCGCCTGGCCCTCCTCGTCGTAGTAGTCGCTCCGGGCCATTATTCGCCGGCCTCCGCTTCGGCCTCGTCGCCCTCGTCCTCGCCCGCGCCGATCTTGTTGCGGTCGAGCATGTAGTCCTGCTCGATCTCGGCGGCGTCGGCGGCCGACTCGTAGACCTTCGCGTAGCCGACGGTCTTGCGCATCCCGAACTTGGTGTCCAGCTCGTGGACGACGACCTCCTCGGAATCGCGGTCGAGCGCGGCGGCCAGGCTGTCCCGCACGGAGAGGCGGGAGGGCGTCGCTTCGTCGTGTACGACCTCGAAGGTCACGTCGGTCCGGTGGAGCAGGGGGTTGTCCTCCTGCTCGAGGATCTCGATGTCCATGGTTAGTTGTCGAATCCTTCGGCACGAAATCTGTAAAAGGATTTCGAAGGGGCGGCGCTCGGTGCTCAACCCAGATCTGCCCAGAACGCTTTGTCCCGATCGAGATGCCGGAGCAACTCGAGACACCGTTCCCGACTCTCGCGGTCGACGCTCGCGGCCACCATCCCCTCGCCGGGCTGGCCGTAGACCACCGTCGCCCCGTCGGGAGCCACCAGGATGGCCGGGAGGACGGCCAGATCCTCCTCGCCCTCGACCTCGATACGGGTCGAGCCGTCGCGGACCAGCCCAGCCTGCAATGCGGTGACCAGTTCGCGGGTGATGGTCGCGGCGGGGTTCTCGACGGTTTCGACGGTTCCAGCCTCGGGACGGTCCTCGCGCACCGCCGCGTCCACCGTCTCGCGTTCCGTGCGGTCGTCGACGAGGGCGACCTTCGGGGTGTATCCCACCCGCCCGAGGTGGGCGGTCACCACGTCGCCCACGCTTATGATCGGCCGGCCGGCTGCCTGGAGGAGCGCCTCGGTGTCGGTGAAAAGCGGGCCGAGCGGATCCTTGAACCGGTGTCGCTCTCCCTCGGGGAGTCTGGCGACGACGTCCACGGGCCTATCTGACCTTGAGCGCGTACTCGCCCGCCTCGGTGACTTCCATCTTCTCGGCGATCTCGCTTTCCTCGGGGTGGGTGATCACCACGTATCCCGCCCAATCCTCGGTGAGACTCGAGGACCCACAGTACGGACACGCGTTCTCGTCGGCGTCGACGATGCGGTGACACTCCCGACACGAGAGGCGGTTCGAGGCCATCTAATCCCCCTCCGCGGCCTGCTCCTGCTGGCGTTGCTCGCGCAGCCAGCCGTGCTTGCCGAGACCGGGCTGTTTCGCCGTGAGCCCGATCTTGGACTCGCGGGGGTTGCGTTCGTCGATGCTCTTCGTGACGATCCGGGCGCGGACGGCGTCCCCGACCCCCAGGGTGTTGTTCGACTCCCGGGAGGCGAGCATCTGGTTTTCCTCGTCGAAGGCCAAATACTCGTCCGAGATCTGGGAGACGTGCAGCAGTCCGTCGACCGGGCCGATACCGACGAAGGCGCCGAAGGAGACGACCTCGACGATCTCGCCGTCGATGACCTCCTGCATGTCCGGATCGAAGGTCAGGGCGTCGAAGTCGGCCTCGTAGTACACGCCGGGCTGGTTGGGCACGACGGCCCCCTCGCCGATGTCGTGTACCTCCGTGACCGTGACGATCGACCCGACCTCCTCGTCCATCCGCCCCTCGAGTTTGTCCTGGAGGAGCTGGCGAACGAGGTCCGGCGTGACGTTGTCGAGGTGCTCGGGCGGGACCTCGACGGTATCCTTGAGTCTGACTCGCTTGTACATCTATGGTTGAGTGCGGGTTAGTTGATTCCGGCCCCTTAAATGGATTACCGGAACGCCCGCGTCGAGCAGGCGCTCGCGGAGGGGACCGTCGTTCGTGACGACGGCGTCGACCTCGCCCCCGGTGCCGAGGGCGAAGAGTGCGTCGTCGGCGTACGATTCCTCGGTCGCGACGGATTCGCAGTCGGCCGCCAGGTCCAGGCCCACGCTCGCGGCCCGGCCCTCGTCGCCGCCGGACGCCGACAGCTTTTCGAGCTCCTCGTGGACGGCGTGGGGAACCACTGCCTCGTAGGCCCCGAGCAGTCGGTCGAGCTCGTCGAACACGCGAACGCCGACCTCGACCGGCATCATCAGGGCGTTGGCGTCCATGGCGACTCTCATTCACGCAGCGTGCCGATCCCGATGAGCCGCCAGCGGGCGCCGACGCGACGGTTGATGGCGATCGTGGCGCCCTCGGGGGCACAGACCGGTCGTTTGAGGTTGACCTCGGCCTCGCCTTCCCGGGCGCTGGTGACCGCGCCGACGGTCGTGGCGGTCCCGACGGTCAGCATGAGCGGCTCCCCGGTGCTGATCTCCTCGACGTCGGTGGCCTCGTCCGCGCCGACGAGGCGATCGAGGAGGTCGACCTCCATCTCGAAGCTGTTCCAGACCGGCGGGAGGGACCCGGGCTCGCCGGCGACTTGCCCGGCGAGTGCGTCGCCCTTGGTGAGGCTGGGGTCGAGGCCGGTCCCGACGCCCAGTAGGCCGCCCGGATCGGCCGAGTCGACCATCTGACCGCCGGCCTGCAGCGACCGGACCGTGGTGGTGACGGGCCGCCACTCGGACTGGCCCTCCTCCTCGACCTCGCGGCCGGGTCTGACCTCGATGTCCGTGTCGGTCTCGAGGACGCCCTGGACGAGGCTGCCGCCGAGCACCCCACCCTTGAGATCGCCCCAGGTCGTGCCCGGGCGATTGATGTCGAAGCTCCGGGCCACGTACATCTGGGGCGCTGCGTCGGGGTCGCGGTCGGGGGTGGGGATCGTGTCCTCGAGGGCCTGGATCACCAGGTCCACGTTGATCTCCTGCTCGGCGCTGATGGGGACGATCGGCGCGCCCTCGGCGACGGTGCCCTCGACGAAGGACCTGATCTCCTCGTAGTTCTCTCGGGCCGTCTCGGCGTCGACCAGGTCGATCTTGTTCTGGGCGATGACGATGTTCTCGATGCCGATGATGTCGAGGGCCATCAGGTGTTCCTCGGTCTGGGGCTGGGGGACCGGCTCGTTGGCCGAGACCACCAGGACCGCCCCGTCCATGAGTGCGGCGCCCGACAGCATCGTCGCCATCAGCGTCTCGTGCCCGGGGGCATCGACGAAGGACACGGTCCGGAGCACCTCGGTCTCGACGTCGTGCTCGGGACAGGTCTCCGCCACGGTGTAGGCGTCGGGACCCTCGCAGTCCGGACAGCGCCGCAGCGTGGCGTCCGCGTAGCCCAGGCGGATCGAGATCCCCCGCTTCATCTCCTCGGAGTGCTGATCGGTCCACTCGCCGGAGAGGGCCCGGACCAGCGTGGTCTTCCCGTGGTCCACGTGGCCGACGAGTCCGATGTTCACCTCCGGTTGTCGGTGTTCGGCTACCATGGTCTCGAAATAATCTTGGGGAGTTTTCGCCACGAGCGACTGATAAACCTACTGTTACGAGGCCGCGACAGGCGCTGTGAGCCCCAGGGCGGTCTCCCGCCGTTCGCATAGTCGTGGGCCTACTCGACACACCATCCCCAGTAGACTCCTGTCCTGGGCCCCTCTGGGATTCGGTATTGCCCACCTCTCCCACAACAGCTAAGGTCGGCGACGGCCTACTGAACAGTTGCTATGGAACAGAACGTGGGGTTGACGGACCGGTACGTCCGCATCGCACTCGGAATCGTCCTCGGGGTCGTCGGCGTGGCCGTATTCGCGGGTCCGCTCGGCAGTCTTGGGACCGTCGTCGGGATTCTCGCGCTCGTCCTCGGGCTCGTGTTCCTGGGGACAGGGCTCACCCAGCGTTGCCTGCTCTACCAGCCGTTCAACATCAACACGGCAAAGCGGAAGTAAGGGCCAGCGGCGGAGTCAGGGCGGACGCCGGTCGAGAGTCGGCCGAGCGAGCGTCTACAGCGAGGGTCGTGGCTGGATCTGGTCCGAGACCCATTCTCGTCCGTCCGTATCTGTGCCCGCTGAGTCCTTTTCGGGATCCACCGGCTGCGAGTCTTTTTACTAGTCCACCGCATACCCCTGTCCGTGCGCGAGTACGGGTTCGAGCTGCGCCTGGCAGCCCACCTCGAGCGGTCGGTGGCCACCACGGCGGGCGGGGAGCGTACCCAGGGGCGGGTATCGACCGAGGCCGGGAGAGACCCTGCCGTCGCGGACCTCGAGCCGGGCGGCATCCTGGCGCGACAACTCGGAACCAGCGTGGCCGGCGTCGGCGCGCGGGTCATGGACCTGGTCTACGTGGAACCAGGCCCGGAATTCGACGCGCGGCGCCGTCTCTCCGCGGCGACCATCCCCCCGCTCGCGATCGAGAGCGAGGTGGGTATCGGCCGCTTCACGCCGGTCTCGCGGGCCATCGATGCCCCGCCGGAGATCGCCACCCACGTCGCCGAAACGGCCGCCGAGGCTGGCTTTTTCGAACTGGGGCGGCGGTCAGGAACCGCCGTGGTGCGTCAGACCACCCGCTATCCCGCCTGGTACGGGGGCCTGATCGGGATCGAGAACAAGCCGGACCTCGCCTCGCCCGGTGACCTGGCGGCCCAGCTCCGTCAGGACGTCAGCCTGGGGGTGCTCGACGCGGTGATCCTCGCGACGGAATCATACGTGACCCGCGCCCACCTCAATCGGTTGCCCGACGCTGTGGGGGTCTGGCAGGTGGACCTGTCGGCGGCGTCGCCGATCGAGGTCCGCAGGCCACCGGAGCCGCTGGGAGCCGACGAGCCTGGCTTCGAGATCCTGGCCGAACAGCCGGGCCAGTTCGAGGTCGAACCCGTGAGCCCGGGGGCCAAGGCGAGACAGCGCCGACGGATCGCCGAGCGTGCCTACGGGAAAGGCTGGCGGACGTTCGAGCTGCCGGCCTGCGCGAACGCGTCCCCAACCGACGTCGCCGAGACGGCCGGGCTCCCGGGCTGCGACTGGAAGGGTCGGCTGGTCGACCCGGCTGCCGAATGCGGGCCGGGGTGCGGGGGACACGAGCCGGCTCCGCCCCCCGCCGTGGACCTCGACGCCGAACGCGCCCGCAGGACCCCCTGGGTAGAAGATCCGCCGGGAGTAGCCCGTCGGCAGGCAGATCTTGCTCACTTCCGTGAGGACTGAACGAGGTCCCGGCCGGCGCCGCAGCGGGGTTTCCTCGGCGGCATGGTGCGGATCGATTTTGACGGCTCGTTCTGGTCCTGACTGGCTCGGGGACCGACGTTTTCGCGCAGGGATCGGGACGTCGGCCCCGCGCGCGTAGGAAGAATGGGGGTAATGGGGGACGACGTGGCGAGTCGGCCGGGAGAGCGTGGAGCAACGGTCCGGCAAGTCGCGTTGCTGCGGCGGGCTCACGGGTCGGCGTGCCGAAAACCTGATTTCGCCCCGACGTGACCGCGAGGGTATGCCATTCCGGGGCCTGCATCACGCGGTCCTCAACGTGCCGGAGCTGCCAGCGGCGGAGGGGTACTATCGCGAGCTCTTCGACATGGCCGTCCTCTTCCGTGAAGGGACCGCCGAGGGTGCCTACGGTCGGCTCCCGGACGGGATCGATTGGGACACGGCCGTCGCCCACGGGGTGAGCCCGGGGATGTCCTTCCTCAAGCGGGGCGCCTTCGTCCTCGCGCTCGCGGACGACCCGGAGGCGGGCGAACCGAGCCGGTTCGACCACATCTCGCTCGAGATCTCGATGGACGAACTGGGCACCGTCGCGAGCCGCGCTGCCTCCATGGGGTGTGGCGTGGACGAACGGGAGCGAACCGTCATCGTGACCGACGAGTACGGCATCGAGTGGGAGCTGACCACGCGGGGATTCCCGCCGTCCTCGCCCTTCGACGTCCTCGAGTTGTAATCGCCGGGCTGCTCACAGGTCGAAGCGCTCGCCGTCGACCGCGATCTCGTCCGCGAAGGCCTCCTCGACCGGATAGCGGTGGGAGGCGTGGACGATGCGGAACCGGTCCGCGGCAAGCTCCGCGGCCAGGTCCACCGCTCCCTCGCGGGTCATGTGCTTGGTCCCGAACGTGCGGGGAATGCCGTCCTCATTCTCGTGCCGCCCACCCAGCGGGTGGTGTTCGCAGGCGGTTGCGGGCAGGATGCCGTCGGCCAGCAGGAGGTCGGCCCCGGCCAGGGCGTGGCGGGACCGCTCCGGGATGCCGAAGCTCGTGTCGCCGGTGATCGCCAGTTTCGAGTGCTCGTCCCGAATGAGGAGGCCGTAGCACAGGATCGGCGGGTGGTCGACGGGGACGAGGGTCACCTCGAACCCCGCGGCTTCGAAGGGGTCATACGGTGTCTCCGGGAACACGTCGACCCGATCGAGATAATCGTACCGGCGGCTCACGGTATCCGCGACGGACTCCCCCGTGTGCGGGTCGCGCTCGTCGGCGGCGTGGACGTCGAGCTGTGATACCAGGCGGTAGGCGTTCCCCAGGCCGTCCAGGTGGTCGAAGTGGACGTGGGTGATGATCGCTTCCTGTGGCAGCGGGACCTCCCGGTCGAGGAACTGCGAGCGCATGTCCGGGCTCGCGTCGACGAGAAGCGACTCGCCCGTGGCCTCGTTCTCGACGTGGACGGAGAACCGCGACCGCTCGACCCCCAGCTCGGTGGCACGCTGGCAGGTCGGACAGTCACAGCCTGGTACCGGTGTTCCCGCGGTGTCCCCCGTGCCCAGCAGGGTGACCCGCATCTATGGCGTGGGTGCGTGGTCGTGTTCGTGGTCTTCCAGGGCCTCCTCGAGGGTATCGAGGTTACGCATGTGATCGCGCTCCTCGAAGTCCTGGACGGCCTCGAGGAGGTCCTGTTGGGTGAGCGCGGTCCGGTCCTCGACGAGGGCCTCGAGGACCGCCTCCCTGAGCACGAGCCGCAGGTCGCTCCCCGTCAGCCCGCCGGTTTCGGCCGCGATCTCGCCCGGATCGAAGTCCTCGATGTCGAGTTCGCGGGTCACCAGCTGCAGGATCTCCGAACGCATGGTCTCGTCCGGGCGCGGGAAGTTGAGGATCTCGTCGAACCGACGCCAGGCCGCCGCGTCGAGTTCGTCCGGATGGTTGGTTGCACCGATCAGCAACACGTCGTCCCGGATCAGGCTCACCTCGTCGATCGACTTGAGCAGGGTGTTGACCGCCCGCTTGATGGCGGCGTGCTCGTCGCTGGTGCGGGTCTTGGCCACGAAGTCGAACTCGTCGATGAAGAGGATACAGGGCGAGAGCCGCTTTGCCACCTCGAAGACCTTCTCGACGTTCTTGGCGGTCTCGCCGAGGTACTGGCTGGTGATCATCGAGAGTTTGACCTCGACGAAGGGCAGATCGAGCTGGTGGGCGAGGCCCCTGGCGACCGACGTCTTGCCCGTCCCGGGTGGTCCGACGAAAAGCAGCTTTCCGATCTCGCGGAGCCCGATCTGGGCCAGATAGTCGCGATGCTCGATCGCCTTTGCCACCTTCCGGACCTCCGTGGCCTGTTCTTCCGTAAGGACCAGATCCTCGAGGGTGATCTCGATGTCCGCCGGGGCGCGGACCTCGACCAGGTCGAGCATCTCCTCGTCGTCCTCGTCGAAGTACTCCTGGAGCAGCGAGTCGATGTACTGCGGGTCGGCGTGGACCGGCCGGTTCGCCGCCCGCGCGGCCTCGTAGTCCAGGTCGAAGTCGTCTCGGTCGGCGTAGGCGTAGGCCAGGGTCGGGTTTTCCTGGAGTCGGTCGGTTTCGGCCCGGTCGAGGAACCACTCCTCGGCCATCTCCTCGTCGACCACCGAAACCGTCCCCGAGAAGGTGTCCCGGTCGGTGAACATGAGCCCCGATATCTCCGCCCACGGATCCTCGATCCCCGTCGCCGCCGACAGCCCCTCCTCGTCGATGGTCGGCGGGCGACTCACCCCGTCCCCGGACCAGAGCACGGTCCGGATCTCGGGTGGCAGGTCGTTCTCGTCGAGTTCTGGGTGCCGGTCGTAACAGATCCCGGTGAGCAAGACCTCGACGACGGCCAGCTGCCGGTCAGTCATCCTACAGAACTACCGCGCCGGAACGGAAAAGGGCGTCGACACGGGGCTGTCGCCGGTCCCGTGCAGGCCCTGGCGGCCCCGCCGGTCACTCGCGGATGAAGAAGACCACCGGCCGATCGGAGAGGTAGCCCTGGCGGACGGTCCGCTCGTATCCCTCGAGGCGCCCTTCGATATCGCCGGACTCCTCGCGGAGCGTGATCACGACCGGGGGCTGGTTCTCCTCGAAGTATTCGGGGTCCGTCGTGCTGGTGACGTTCGCGTCGTACTGCTCGAGGTACCACGGCAACGGCAATCTGGCGAACCAGCCGGCGTAACCCCCGGTCTCGATGTCCAGGCTCGCGTCGCCGCGGGTCTCGTTCGGCGTGTAGTACTCCTCGCCGTAGAACACCACGTCGATGCCCTCGTTCGCGGCGGAGAGCTCCTCGATCCGGGCGAGCTGGGGCTTCATGTCGCCGGCCGGCTGGGCGTACTGCACCACCGGATTGGCCTTCTCCGTGGGGTAGAGGACGTTGACCGCGAGGCCTCCACCGAGCGTGGCCGTGGCGGCCAGGACCAGCAGGACGACCGTGACCGCCGCCAGTCGGCCGTCGTCGCGCTCGAGGGCGCCCAGGAGCTTGCGGATCACGAGGGCGAGGCCCACGGCCGCGGGGACGGCGAGCGGGATCAAGGCGTGCACCGCCGTCCAGCCCGCCATGATATCCGAGACGATCGGGTAGCCGAGGACGCTTGCCAGTCCCCAGTAGAAGGTGAAGGCGACGACGTCCCGGGGTCCGGCCTCGCGATAGCGGTCGGCCACGAACCCGATGCCCGAGAAGATCGTGGTCGTGGCGCCACCCACGCCCATTACGAGTAAGAGGTGCCCGAGGAAGCGGACGTAGGAGTGCTCCTGCATCCCGGTGCTCCCCCAGAGGTCGGTGAACTTCTCCCAGGTCCCCAGCGTGGTGGCATCGAGCACGCCAGGAAGCTGGGTGGGGTTCCCTAGCGCGCGGTAGAGGTCGGGCTTCGGGCTGTAGAACGCGATCACTATCACGGCCAGGGCGAGAAGACCCCCAGCGAGTGTGTGCCGCACCCGCCAGAGGCCCCGAAGCGCGCCTTCGGAAAGCTCGCGGCCGAGCGCGAGCCAGTCTCGACCCCGGTGGCGGGCCAGGAACAGCCGGTGGTCGAACAGGAGCACGAGCGCGCCGGCCCAGGTCACCAGGTACAGGAGGACGTTCTCCTTGGTCGTGGCGGCGAGCCCGAAGGCGACCCCTGCGGCGAGGAGATACCGGCGGTCGTCCGTGTCGATGGCCCGGACCACGAAGCCGAAGGCGGCGAAAGCGAAGGCCCCGAGGAGCAGGTCGTTGCGCATGAACCGCGAGTAGTAGAGCAGGACCGGGTTCAGGGCAAGGAGGCCGGCCAGCACGACCATCTCGAGGTCACGGAGGCGGTCCCGGAACAGCCACGCCGTGAGCGGAAGCAGGCCGCCGACGACCGCCACCACCAGGCGCATCGAGAAGTCAGACGGTCCGAGCAGATCGAAGACGACGCCGTTTACGTGGGGTAGGAACGGGCCGTGGATGATCGCCCGGTACTCCCAGGCCCCCACGCTCTTGTAATGGAGTATCCAGTGGGCGACCCTGGCCTCGTCCTGATGGGCGACGCGGGCGCCGAGGCCGACGATGCGGAGGAGCAGGGCCAGGCCCGAGATGGCGAGGAGGACCGGGAGGGGGCGAGCGAAGCGGTCGGTGCGGGGGCCTCGCATACCACCCGCTAGCGAGGAGTGGGTTATGTGCCTTCTGAAGCGTACGGGCCCGCGGCCCGTCACTGCGGCTGGAGGACGCTGGCAGTCGCGACCGATACCGGGTGCCCAGTGGGTTACGGTCGCTGGGCCGGATGGGCCGACCGGTCGAGTTCGGCCGACGCCTCGTCGAACATGAAGTGGATGAACGGTTGGGACTTCCCGTTGGGCAACGTGAACCCGGACCGCAGGGGCACCCGTCGCGGGCCGTCGTCCGTCGCCTGGATCGGCGGCAGGAACGCGTGCGTGACGGATTGACTGCCCAGGTACGGGTCCGGATTCCCGTGGGCGCCGAGTGGCAGTTCCTCGTCGAGGGCGAGGCGGTAGTCCGTGTCACGCACCGTCTGCGTCGTCATGAGGTGGATGATACGGTTCCGGTTCCGGTCGGCGACGACCTCGCCGTTGGTGAGGAGGTCGCCGACGGCCCAGAAGGACCCGAAGGCGTACTGGGTCGGCATCAGGGGTGTGCCGATGGGAACGTCGCCGTGCATGTACACGCCGGTCATGACCCCGCGGCCGTGGAGGTGAGCGCCGTCGTGGGTCTCGAGATGGTGGATATCGAACGTGTATCGGTTCCCCGCCGGATCGGTGAACCAGATGTCGAGGTCGATCCCGTCACCGTTCCCGTCGTCCTCGAACCCGGACCGATCGATGTACGTCAGGTCGAGGGCGCCGTCGAGGTCCGGATTGGTCTCGGAACCCACCGTGTTGTCGCTGAACGGGACCGGGATCTTCGTTTCGGTGTACCTCGTTCCGTCGGCGGTCGTCTGCCGCGCTTTGTTCGGGAGCCCCACGGGCAACGGGAGCGCTTTGTGATCGTCGTCGCCGGCGAGCAATCCCACGACGTCAGGTCGATGCTGGCTCAAATACCAGATCTTGTGCGCGATGTGGTCGTCCCCTCGCTGTGGTGTGCTCGGGCCCGCCTCCGGCGTGCCGAAGACGTGGGGGTCGATGCGTCGCGGACCTGGCAGAATCCAGTGGACGCTGCCGCCCCGCGATTGCCTGGTCCGGACCGCAACCTGCTGGTTTGCTCGCTTCGCCCGTTCGATCCGCTCCGCGGTCGCCGCGGCCGAACCGGTCCCGAGTAACCCGGCGAGGCCGGCGGCGCCCGCGGTCTTGAGAACCGATCGCCTGGTCGAATCGCTCATGGGTATCACCGTGTCATCCCTGCGCACGCAGGACCATAGTAGTATAAGTGATTTGATAGTAATCGCATGGTGGGCAGGTAACCCGGTATCCCAGCCCTCAGCCGAAACGGAGGTTGCGGCCAGCCATTCCCCGTCTCTCCCGGTTCTCGTTGCCGCGCAGGTGGAAGGAAAGCAACCTTTTTCGGGTGTCTGGCCGAACACCACGGTTGCATCATGAACGCAGACGACCTCCAGGCGATGCTCGAGAAGAACGGCGAACTGATGGTCGCCGTCGCGGAGTTCGACGTCCCGCTCGAGCTACACCTGCACGACACGGAGATCGGCGAAGAGATGGTCCGGCTCGAACTCACCGACGGCGTCATCAAGTTCGACATCGACGAAGTGACCGGCGCGTGGCAGCACACCCACTCGCTGGCCGACCTCGGCCTCGAGTAACGACGGTTCTTCCGCCGTCGCGCTCGGATAAACCGGGAGCGCTTGTGCCCCCCGTTCTGTGCATTTTATGGTGGTGGCCGCCCCGAGAAGCGGGTATGTCAGCCGAAACCACACCTGTCATCGCCGCGGCCGTCCGCACCCCCCAGGGGAAAGAAGACGGGGTCTACGCCGACACCCGGAGCGAGGATCTCTCGGTGCCGCTCATCGATCACATCCTCGAGCAGCACGGCCTCGGGGCCGACCAAATCGACGACCTGATGTGGGGCGTCGCCCAGCAGCGCAACGAGCAGGACAACAACGTCGCCCGTGTCATCGCCCTGCTCTCGGAACTCGGCGAAGGCACGCCGGCGACCACCATCAACCGGTGGTGTGCCTCCTCGATGCAGTCGATCATGTCCGCCAGCGACTCCATCCGGGCGGGCCAGCGCCAGGCCATCATCGCCGGCGGGGTCGAGAACATGTCGTTGGTCCCGATGGGCGGGGACGAGATGACCTACCTCCACCCCGAGCTCGCGGAGCTTTACAACGTGCCGGAACTCCAGATGGGGATGACCGCCGAGGCCGTCGCCGAGCGCTTCGACATCTCGCGGGAGGCCCAGGACGAGTACGCCCTGCGGAGCCACGAACGGGCCGCCGACGCCACTGATTCCGGGCGGTTCGACGACCAGCTGATCCCGATCGAGACCGACGCGGGACGTATCGAGGAGGACGAGGGCTTCCGGCGCGACACGAGCCTCGAGGCCTTGCAGTCCCTGCCGACCGTGTTCAAGGCCGAGGGGACCGTCACGCCCGGGAACGCCTCCCAGATATCCGACGGCGCCGCAGCGACGCTCGTCACCAGCGAGGCCTTCGCCGAGGAGTACGGGCTCCCGATCATGGCGTACGTGGGCGATCACAACGTCGCCGGTGTCAACCCCGAGGTAATGGGCATCGGTCCGGTGCCGGCGACGAAGGGCCTGCTCGAACGGACCGGGGAGTCCATCGAGGACTTCGACCTGGTGGAGCTCAACGAGGCCTTTGCCTCACAGACCCTCTACTCACAGCAGGAATTGGGCGTCCCGGACGAGAAGTTCAACGTCAACGGCGGTGCAATCGCCATCGGGCACCCGCTGGGTGCCTCCGGCGCGCGGCTCCCGGTCACTCTGATCCACGAGATGATCCACCGGGACGTGTCCAAGGGGCTCGCCACGCTCTGTGTCGGGTTCGGACAGGGCGGAGCGATCACCTTCGAGCGCCGCTAGTCGTCCGCGAGCGCTCGCATCTCCAGCTCGAAACACGTCCAGCAGAAGGGGTGTCCGTCGTCCTCGGCGACAGGACGGTCCATGGCCTCGCCGGAGCCCGGGAAGTCCGGACACAGCCGTGACGTGTGGTAGGCGACCCCCGTGTCGGCGCCGCTGGCCAGGTAGACCACGTCGTGGGTCGACCGGGACGGGACGGACTCCTCGGCCACCAGCTGGGCCCCCTCTCCGCTGCTGGTGCTCGAAGCGGTCTCGCTCCCCACTTGATCCCCGCTCTTCGCTCCCATAGGGGTCCATTAGTAGTCAGCCTCCCATTATAAAGGTATGTCACAGCCTCCCTCGGTTTCATCCGACTTTCCCCGTTATCAGGTGCTGAAACGACAGGTGGGACTTCCCACGTCGATTTTCACAATTTGGAATCGGGAGTCTGACTGCCACTCGAACGCGGTGACGCCCGTTGCAGCGGTGGCCAGCCGTGACGGCCACAGTCCCGCTGGCCGGTCACCGATCAGCCGCTCTGGGACCGGGAGCGCCGAGTGCTCAGTCCCGCGGGTGGCAGTACTCGAGAGCCTCGCGAACGCCATCGCGGCGCCCGAGGAAGGTGAGGTGGTCGCCGTGGCCGATCTCGAAGTCGGGATCCGGGACGGTCGTCGTGCCGTCCCGGGAGACCAGCGCGATGATGACCCCGCTCGGGAGCTCCGAGTCGAGGGTCTCGATGGTCTTGCCGACGTGCTCTTCCGCGGTGACCTCGGTCTCCTGGACGTCACCGGAGCGCCCGAGCTCGGTCATCCAGTTGGCCAGCGCGGGCCGCTCGATGATGTTGTCGATGCCCCACGCCGTGGCCATCGCCGAGGAGACCGTCCGGACCCCCAGATCCTCGAAGGCGTCGACGTTGTCCGGGTTGTTCGCCCGGGCGATGATGGTCTCGACGTCGAATTTTGTATCGGCCAACTGGGAGACCAGCAGGTTAGCGTCGTCGTCCCCGGTCGCGGCCACGACGATCTTGGAGTTCTCGATGCCCGCGGCCCGCAGCTCGTCTGAGTCCGTTCCGTCCCCGATATGGACGGTAAAGCCCTCGTTCCGCGTGAGTTCGACCGTTTCTGTGTCCCGTTCGACGATGACGACGTTCTCACCGCGGTCTTCCAGGCGCTCGGCGAGCGCCCGGCCGACGGTGCCGCCGCCGATGATGAGTACGCGCATTGGTATCACGTCAAGATATCTCGCGATCGGTTTGGCCAGTCCGCCCTGGATCACCACGGTCAGGAAGATGGCGAGGAAGACCACGCCGACCAGCGTCGACGCCGCACTCGCCTGTCCGGCGGCCTGCAATTGGACCGCGAACAGGGTCGCGACGGACGCCGGGATGATGCCCCGTGGTCCGACGGCGCTCACGAACGCCCGCTCCCCGACCGACAGGCGGTCCCCGACGGTCGAGGCGAACACGCCCAGCGGCCGGACGACCAGCGCCATGATCGCCGCGACGCCCAGACCCGGGAGCCCGATCCGCATCAGGTCACTGAACGAGAGCAACGCCGCCAGGGCGATGAACACGAAGGAGAGCACCACGAGCGTGATGTCGCCCTTGAAGGACTCGATCTCCTCCTCGTAGGGCAGGTCGGCGTTGCCGAGCAGGATGCCGGCCGTCGCCACGGCGGCGATGCCCGCCTCGCTGGCCAGCACGTCCGCGATGCTGTAGGAGACCAGCGCGCTGGCGAGTACCACCAGCCGGGCGTTCTGCACGGCCCCGCGTGCCGAGAGGTCGACGTGGCGCAGGACGTACCACACGACCGCCGCGACCAGCACCCCCGACGCGATCCCGATGCCGAGTCGCGAGGCGAAGTCCCGGACGATCGCCGTGGCACCCAGCCCGGGGTTGATCACGACCTCGAACATTCCGATGGCCAGGATGGCTGCGGTGACGTCGTTGACGACCCCTTCGGTCTCCAGCGCGACGCCCACGCGGTCCCGCACCGGGACGATCTCGAGGATCGGCGTGATGACCGTCGGGCCCGTGGCGACCAGCAGCGAGCCGACCAGGAAGGCCACGTCCCACGGCGAGCCGACCAGGAACCGGACGGCGATCGCGGTTCCCAGCAGTGCCACGATAGCACCGATCGTTACCAGCCGGAACACCTCGCCCGGGGCCTCCCGGAGTTTGTCGATCTTGAGGTGGAAGGCCCCCTCGAAGACGATGATGGCGACGGAGAGCCCGACGATGGCGGAGAGCGCGCCGCCGAAGGACGCGGGATCGACGACCCCCAGCACCTCCGGGCCGAGCACGATCCCCGCCAGGATGAGAAAGACCACGCTCGGGACCTGGAACCGGTCCGAGAGCACTTTCGCGCCGACGCCGATGGCGATGATGGCGGCGACGGTGGGGATCAGTGGACTCGACATTGGCTATCTGAACCGTTGGATGGGGCTCCGGTTGGGGGGTGGTTAAATCGGTTGGTTGGGCGGGATGATTGCCACCATCGAGACCAGTCTGGGGCTCGCGCCGCCTGCCGCCCTTCGACTACTGGAGTTACGCGCCGTCCGCCGCTCGGCCCCGGGGGTTACCGCATCACGGCCTTCGACCACTGGACGTACGCGCAGCCACCCCTCCCACAGCTCCGCCGCGGTCGACCGAAACGATTGACACGCGGGCCCCTGTCAGCCCCTGTATGGCAGATCCGGACCGCGACGGGTTCGAGACCGCGAAGGCGGAGGTGCAGTTCCTGCGCTGGATCTTCGGCTGGAACCTCGTCGTCGGCTGGGGGATGGTCACGTTCCTCGTGGGCGGCGTGGGCTACTTCGTGGGCTTCCCGTACCTGTTCGGCCTCGTCGGATTCGTGGCGGGGCTCCCGATGTGGTACCAGGGGACCGGTTACATCAATCGGCATTACGAGGCGCTCCGGGACGCCTATCTGGCAGACGTCGAGACGTACGGTCCCATGGTCCTCCAGGCGGCCGGAGCCCCCGAGGGCGCCGAGTACGTCACGCTCGCGGGCTGGCCCGAGGACACGCCCGTGCTCGTGGAGGCACCGCCCGCCGTTTCGGCCGCGGTGCTCGCGGTCGGGCCGGAGTCGGTCTGGCTCTACGACGAGACGGGCCTCGACCTGCAGTTCCTCTCGGCGTCGCTCGGGACCGACACAGACGAGGTCGAGCGGATCGACGTCGCGACCCTCGACTCGGTCGAGTTCGGCGACCGGACGCTCACACTCGAGACCAGCGGCGAAACCGACTACGCGATTCCCTGTACCGAGGAGCCGGTCGAGGCCATCGCGACCATTCGGGCCCGGATGTACGCGGCCGCTGGCGAGGAGGAGTCGGGGGACTGACCGGACCGGCATCCACTGACGGGCGTGGTGGTCCTTCGCACCCGGCGGACCGACCCGCTCGGCCGGCTCGATTTCCCGAACCAGCAGGCATCGCCCGGGCATCCAGGCTTTTGTCGCTGCCGCCCATGTTATTTAGTGGCATGGCAAAAATCGAACACGATCGCTGGTCGGTCGTCACCGACAGGGACGGGATCGTCGGCGCGTCAGGTCCGGACGGCTTCGTCCACGGGACCCGTCTCGAGGGGGCGATGAAGACCGCCTCGGAATGGCGGGTCACGCTCCACTACGAGGGCGACCCGGTCCACAACGAGGAGCGTATCCAGGTCCCGATCGACACGGACATCTGGGAATGGATGGACGAGCGGCTGGACGAGGTCCAGGCCGCGGCCGAGGCCTAACTCGAGCTAGGGGTCCCGGCGAGCCCCGATGACACTGGATGGACACTCCAGCGTACATCGAGTGTCCATCCGGAGCCACTCCAGCGTACATCCAGTGCCACGGAGGCTCCGTCCAGTGCCAACCCGGTTCCGGAGCGACCTGCCCTGTCGGCCGATTCACTCGACGTCGAGGCCGGTGATCTCGAAGCTGGCTCCACCGTCGGCTGCTTCACCCACTGCGATCGCCCAGCCGTGGGCCTCGGCGATCTCCTGGGCGATGGCGAGCCCGAAGCCGGTCCCGCTCTGGCTGGTGGTGAAGCCGGTCTGGAAGACCTCCTCCCGGTCGTCCGCGGGGATGCCCGGACCGTCGTCGGCGACGAAGACGCCGGCTTCGTCCTCGAGTTTCCCGACCGTGACTGTCACCGACGGGCTGGCGTGGTCGATCGCGTTGCGGAAGAGGTTCTCGAGGAGTTGCTGCAGCCGGTCCTCGTCCGCCCGGAACCGGAGATCGCCGGTCACCTCGAGGGTCGCCTCGGCCGAGTCGATCATGCTCCAGGCGTCCCGAGCCACGGCCTCCAGGGAGACCGGTTCGGTCTCGTCGATGGGCTGGCCCTGGCGGGCCAGCGCGAGGACCTCCTCGATGATCTCGTTCATCCGGTCGAGAGCGTCCGTTGCGTGATCGACGTGCTCCCGAGTTGCCTCGTCCACGCGCTCGTCGCGGCCGGGTATCATTTGCAGGTGGCCCTGGGCGACCGTCAGCGGGCTGCGGAGGTCGTGGGAGACCATCCCGGCGAACTCCTCCAGGCGCTCGTTCTGGCGCTCGAGTTCCCGCCGATACTGTTCCCGGTGGGTCACCTCCGAGAGGATGAGCATCTCCCCGAGGGCCGTCTCGTCGGTACTGAAGGGGTTCGAGGAGAGGCTATAGTACCGCGTCCCTGACTCGTCCTCGCGTTCGTAGATGGGGGTGCCGGACTGTCCGGGGTCCGGAAGATCGGGGAGGAGGTCCTGCAGTCGCCGGCCGATGGCGTCCTGGTCGAGCCGGTCGCCGAACAGGTCGGCGGCGCTGTCGTTGAACTCGGAGACGTGTCCCGCCTCGTCCAGGACCAACACCGGGTCGTCGTGCTGCCCGGCGAGGCGGATCGATTGAAAGCGGTCGAGGAAGACGAAGACGAATCCGACCGCGAAGACGGCCACCCCGATCGGTTCGTAGGTGACATCGACCAGCAGGCCGCTCGCGGCCCCGATCACGTCGAAGACGATGGGCAAGCCGGTCAGGCCCACGAGCACCGCGAGGGGCCGGGTGTCGTAGCTCACCTTGGCAAAGCGCTCGAAGATGGCGAAGTACCCGATCCCGGAGAGCGTGTAGGAGAGTCCCATCACCACCCAGTGCAAAGCCTTGGTCTGGACCGCGACGTGCCGGAACGGGTCGGTGACGACCTGGTGGGTGAAATACAGGTGGTGGATCGGGTTGGTGAGCTTCACCGCGATGATGAGGAGGAACACCGCGAGCGCGGCGCGGCGATACCGAGGCTCGCGATGGTAGGACCGGTTCGTGTACGCCGAGACGAAGTACAGCCAGGCCCCGACCGTCGCGAAGCCGACCACCAGCCCGAACTGGTAGAACGCGAGTGACAGTGCCGGGGACGGAGCGAGGAAAAAGCCCACGTGCCCCGTCGCCCAGAGCCCGCTGCCTGCGAGGAGTGCCGCGAGTCCGCGCCGTGTCTCCGCGTTCCGCACCTGGTCGATGGGGGCCAGACTGGCGAAGGAGAGCAGCGCCGCGAGTCCGAAGACCGCAAGGTAGGCGACGCGGGGCGGCGCGGCGAGCGCGAGAAGCGAGATATTGGAGAACATTAACTCTGCCTGGAAGACATCTCACGTTGGGCGCCTCCCGGCAAATACTCTCTGCCTCGCTTGCCGGTTGCCCTACTGACATATAGGGTCACCCAACCGCGGCTCGATCAAGCCGGTCGACGGGCACCCACCCGACCATTGCTGAGAACTGGCCGACCGACCTGCCCGCTCGCTCGAACCGCCCATGGCCCCATATTCTAGATGCCGAGGTGACAGGAACGCCGGTACCGGCGTGACCCGGCACCGACGCGGGATGGGGTGGGTGGGTACCCTCAGGACAACGCCCGTCCGCCCGTTCGGGCGGAAACGGGTTTGGTCCCGTGGCTCCTCTGGAACCGTATGGCGAGCGACTCCACCCTGCCCGACGCTGCCTGGAACCGTCACGCGAATCCCCTGTCGGGCTGGAGTCGGCTGGCAGCGACCCCGGTCTTGTTCTACGCGCTGTACGCGCGGCGCTGGCGCCTCTTTCTCGGAACGCTCGCCTTCCTGGCGGTGAATCCGGTGCTCTTCCCCGAACCCGAATCGACGGAGGGGTTCATGCACGACGTCGTCAGGGCCGAGGAGTGGTGGCTCGGGGAGGGCCGACCGCTGTTCGGGACTGGCTACCCGGAGGTCCTGAACGTCGCCACGACGGCCGGCACGGTGCTGGCGTTGCTCTCGGCGGTGCGGCGGCGCCCGCTCGGGACGCTGGTGGGAACGGCGATCCTGATCGTGGGAAAACTGTCCTTCGTCGCGGCGCTCGTGGGGGCGTATCGCCACTCGCAGGCGGACCTCGGCACCCAGACGGCCGAGCCCGCTCAGGATTCCTCGTAGATCATCGTGACGTCGTCGGCGTAGCGTTCGAGGATGTTCCGGCGTTTTTTCTTCATCGTCGGGGTCAGCATGTCGTTGTCCTCGGTGAACTCCTCGGGCACGAGCCGGAACTGCTTGATCTGCTCGTGGTGCTCGAAGTTCTCGTTGACCTCGTCGACGGCCTGCTGGATGCGGTCTTTGACCTGCTGGTCGCGGCAGATGCCCTTCGCGTCCTCGGGGATGTCGATGCCCTCCCGCTCGGCCCACGCCCGCACGTTATCGAAGTTCGGGACCACGAGCGCGGAGATGAACGGCTGGTCGTCGCCCATCACGAAGGCCTGCTCGACCAGTTCGACCGGCGCGAAGGCGTCCTCGAGGGGGCCCGGCGCGACGTTCTTGCCCGTGTCCAGGGTGATAATCGCCTTGACCCGCTCGAGGAACTCGATGTACCCGTCCGGTCGGATGTCCACGACGTCCCCGGTGCGGAACCACCCCTCGCGGTCGAAGGCCCGCTCGGTCTCCCGCTCCAGGTTCCAGTAGCCAGAGAAGACGTTCGGCCCCTTCACCAGCAACTCGCCGGCTCGACCCGTCGCGTTCTCGCGCTGTTCGGGGGAGGCGACCTCCTCGTCGACCTCGATCTCCTGGTCGACGACCGGGGGCCCGATGGTCCCGACTTTGGGGTCTTCGGGAGGATTGACCGTGATGACTGGCGAGGTCTCGGTCAGTCCGTAGCCTTCCAGAATGGGGAGGCCCATGCCGTGATAGAGGGCACAGAGGTCCGCCGAGAGGGAGCCGCCGCCGCTGATGAAGAAATCGATGTTGCCCCCCAGCGCCTCCCGGACCTTCGCGAAGACGAGCCGGTCGGCGATTGCGCGCTTCGCCGAGAGGACCGCTCCGGGCGACTCGGCCTCGTGGTACTCGCGGCCGACGGCCGTCGCCCAGCCGAAGATCCGCGCCCCGACGGCGGACTCGGTCGCCTGGTCCCGGATGGCGTCGTAGAGACGCTCGTAGACCCGGGGGACCGAGGTCCCAACGGTCGGCTCCACGAGCCCGAAGTCCTCGCGAAGGGCGTCGGGGCTCTCGGCGTAGCAGACGTGGGCGCCACTGGCGAACATCAGGAAGTGGCCGGCGAGCCGCTCGAAGACGTGGGCCAGCGGGAGGAAGGAGATGGTCCGGGCGGTGTGATCGATCACCGCCATGTCGTCGGGCTTGTCCGGCCGCGGGCCGAACCGTTTGCGCGACTGGTTGACATTCGCGCGGAAGTTCCAGTGGGTCAACTCCACGCCCTTGGGTTGGCCCGTCGTCCCGGAGGTGTAGATCAGGCTCGCGAGGTCCTCCGGATCGCGCTCGTCGATCCAGGACTCGTAGGCGGCCTCGTCCCAGGCCACCTCGCCCATCCCGTAGAGATCCGCGAGGGTGTAGACGTCCTCGCGACCGCGGTCATCGACCTCGTCCATCGCGACGATGAACTCGAGGTCGAGCTGGTCCTCGACTGCAAGGACGCGGTCCAGGATGGTGTCGTTCTCCACCACGACGCCCGTAGCGCCAGAGTCACCGAGCAGGTGGGCAGTCTGCCGCTCCGAGGAACTCGCGTAGACGGTGGTGACCACCCCACCCGCCGCCAGCACCCCGAAGTCACACTGGGCCCACTCCATCCGGGTGTGGGCGAAGATGCCCACGCGGTCGCCCTGGCCCACCCCGAGCTCCCGGAAGCCGGCGGCGAAGCGCCGCACCAGGTGGCGCATCTCCTGGTAGGTCAGGTTAGCGTAGTCACCCTCGGGCGCGGGCTCGACCACCTCGGGGGCGAGCGATCGGTCGTAGATCCCGCCCTTGTATCCCTGGGCAAGGGTGTCGAGATGCCGGTCCGCCGCCGTCTCGAACATGGCGGGCAGGGGGTCCTTGCCGATGGCCCAGTCCTCGAACCGCCGCTCCGCCTCTTGCCAATCCATACCACATCACCTTCCGCCGCTGCCTTGAAGATACTGCAAGACCCCGCGGACGTTCATGCCGGTCTCGCCCCGTGCCTTCCGCTCGCCCCAGATCGCTTCCATGTCGTTCTCGGCGACGAAGTGCTCGATTACGGTCTCCTCGTCCCCGACTTCCTCGAGTCGGCCCTCGACAGCCTCGACCCACCCGGTGAGGGTCTCCCGGTACTCGTCCAGGACGGCGTCGACCTCGGTCACGGGTCCGAAATGGGGGTACAGGAGGGTTTCGGGGTCGAGGTCGCGGACGGTCTCCACGTCCGCGAGCGCCTGCTCGAAGTCGAAGTTGGGGGGTGGTGTCGTTTCCCGGACCGCACCCCTCCTCGGTACCCAGATCCCGGCAGCGTCGGCGACGTGTACCCAGCCCGCCGAGGGCTCCTCGAAGACGACCTGGTGGGGGGCGTGGCCCGGCGCGTGGTGGACGACGAGTTGCCGGTCGCCCAGATCTATCCTGTCGCCGCCTGCGAACGGTTCGACTTGGTCCTCGGGGACTGGTCGCGGCTGGACGTAGAACTCCCACTGGTCCCGGACCGCTCGCTTGGTTCCCTCGACCAGGCGCTCCGGGTCGACCAGGTGCGGCGCCCCGAGCTCGTGGACGTGGACGGTGGCGTCGGGTGCTGCCTCGGCGAGGAAACCCACCCCGCCGGCGTGGTCGAGATGTACGTGGCTCGGGGCGATGACTTCGATGTCCTCGACGGCCAGGCCGACCGACTCGATCGCAGCCAGCACGCGGTCCCGATGGGTCCCGATGCCGGTGTCGACGAGCGCCGGGCGCGCCGCGTCCACGATGTACACCGCTCCGTACTCGGCGGTGCCGTACATGCCGGTGTCGACGTAGTATACGTCCGGGGCCGACTCGACCGAGAAGACGTCGCCTGGAGCCATTACCTAGTGTCTCCCCGCAGCGGTGCAAAAGGATTCGCCCGAAGCGGGGCAACGGGATTCGCCCGAAGTGGTCGCCTGGTCGGGCTCCGGGCGGCACTCGGATGCGTTCGAGGGTTATCACGGACCCAATAGCGTTTTCCCACCTGCGAGTTTACCCCGCCACATGCTAAGCAGGCAGTTCGTGCGGGAGCACCCGGATGTGGTCCGGGACGCGATGGCGAAGAAGGGCGTCGACGACGTGGACCTCGATCACGTCCTCGCCGTCGACGAGGAGTGGCGCGAGCTCAAGGCCGAAGGCGACCAGTTGCGCCACGAGCGAAACGAGGTCAGCGACCGCATCGGCGAACTCAAACAGGCCGGCGACGAGGCGGCCGCCCAGGACGCTATCGAGCGGTCCCAGAACCTCAAGGACGAACTCGAGGCGGTGGAGGACCGCGCGGCGGCACTCGAGGCCGAACTAGAGGACCTCCTCCTCGAGATCCCGATGGTCCCCTACGACGGCGCCCCAGTCGGCGAGGACGAATCGGACAACGTGGAGGTCCGTCGCGAGGGCTTCGAGACCCTGCGGGACCTGCCCGACCCGGTCGTCCCACACTACGACCTCGGCGAGGACCTGGACATCCTCGACTTCGAACGCGGCGCCAAGGTGGCCGGCGGCGGCTTCTACTTCCTCAAGGGGGACGCCGCCCGCCTCGAACACGCGCTCATCCAGTTCATGCGGGACGTGCACCGCGAGCAGGGGTACCACGAGGTCTTCCCGCCCATCCCGGTCAACTCCGCGGCCATGCGCGGCACCGGCCAGTTCCCCAAGTTCGTCGAGGACGCCTACCGCGTGGGCGGGAGCAACCAGGAACCGTACGACGACGATGACCTCTGGCTCCTCCCGACCGCGGAGGTCCCGGTCACGAACATGTACGCCGACGACATCCTGCTGGCCGACGACCTGCCGATCAAGCACCAGGCCTACACGCCGAACTTCCGGCGCGAGGCCGGCGAGCACGGCACCGAGACCAGGGGCATCGTCCGGGTCCACCAGTTCAACAAGGTCGAGTTGGTGAACTTCGTCGCCCCGGAGGACAGCTACGAGCGTCTCGACGGCCTGCTCGCGGAGGCCGAGGCGGTCCTCGAGCGCCTCGAGTTGCCCTACCGCGTCCTCGAGATGTGCACCGGCGACATGGGCTTCACGCAGGCCAAGAAGTACGACATCGAGGTCTGGGCGCCCGCCGACGACATGGCCGAGGGTCCCGCGGAAGGTGGCCGGTGGCTCGAGGTCTCCTCGGTCTCGAACTTCGAGGACTTCCAGGCCCGCCGGGCCGGCATCCGCTACCGGCCGGAGCGCCACGAGTCCGCGGAGTACGTCCACACCCTGAACGGCTCCGGGGTCGCGTTGCCCCGCGTCGTCGTCGCCATCATGGAGTACTACCAGAACGACGACGGCACGATCACGGTCCCCGAGGCCCTGCGGCCCTACCTCGACGGCCAGGAACGCATCGAGGGCCACGAACCGGTCGGCGAGAGCGCGGTGGGTGCGGGCCGCCGCGATTGAGTGGCCGCGTGCTGTAACCGAGGGAGTGTTTCTGTTTCCTACGCCGTGTACGTCACCAGCCGCGCGATTCGGTCCTCGACGTCGAACACGTCGACGAACTCGAACCAGACCTCTCCGGAGGCCCGCAACAGCCTGCCCCGAACGGCGACGCCAGTCGGGCCCGAATAGACCGTCTCCACGACGTGCTCGGTCGTCCGGTCCGGGCGCTCGTCCCGCATGAAGGCGACGAACCGCTCCCGCCCCTCCAGCGTCATGTCCCCGCGTTCCTGCACGAAGTCGGGGGCCAACACCGATTCCAGCGCCTCGTAGTCGTCCTCATCGATGGTGCGGTAGTACTCCCGCGCGAGCGCTTCGGGGGTCACGCCGTGGGTTTCGGGGGCCGTCCAATTATACTCTTATAATACGAGGCGATCGCCCGCGTTCGGGTGTGGCGGCACCACCGATGTCGGTCGGATAGGGGTGCCACCGCTGCTACCAGTCGGTGGTGGGGGAACGGTGCTACCGTTGATGCCAGCCGGGAGGGGCATTGCCACCCCCTATGCCGGCCCGGGGATCGTCGGCGGCACGAAGCGTCGCAGCCCGTAGTAGGTGATCAGGACGGCGCCGAGCCCGGCGAGGGCCACCACGCCAGCGGCGAGCCCCCCGACGAGCGGCACCGTGCCGAGGACCTCGAGAAGGACCGCGACGAGGGCCCCGCCAAGAGCAGCCCGCCATCGCGCCTGGCGGATACCCAGCGGCTGGACCAGCCGATAGCCGATGGCGACCTGCCCGTACGCGACCGTGAGCACCAGCACCCCCAACCCGATGACGCTGACCGGAATCAACACGATGGTGAAAGCCATCGCGATGATCAGGACCAGCAGGACTGTCCCCGCGAAGCCGCCGGTCACGCTGCTCACTCCGGGATGGTCGGTGACGGCGCGGCCGACGTTCTCGAGCAGTGCCGGCTGCCGGCGGCCGAGGAGGTAGCCCAGCAGCCCGAGGCCGAGGATCTGGAGCAGGAGCAACAGCCACTCCGCGCCGCCGCCCTCCGCCTCCCGCGGATCGACCTCGAGGACTTGTCGACTCCCGACGGTCGCCCCCGCAGCCACGTCGCTCCGGCCGGCGATCGTCTGGAACTCGCCGGTGATCGTCCCCGACGCCGGTACCGCCACCGAGCCAGCGAGCTGGGTCAGGGACCCATCGACGGTCCCGGCGACCTCGAACTGCCCGTCGATCACGTATACCTGGCCGTCGATCGCGGCGTCTGCGGGCACGCTCACTGACCCGCCGGCGACGATCAGGACGTCCTCCATCGTGGCGACGTCGCGGTCGCCGGCGTAGTGGATGGTCATCGCGTCGGGGTCGACCCCGCTCGCCGAGAGCAGCAGCACGACCACGATCAGAAGCGGGATGGATTCCGTGGGCGTCACGCCGCCTCACCGCCTGCACCGTGGTGTCTGGCGTTGCCCACGTACCACGCGACGAGAAGCCCCACGAACACAAGCAAGGCCATCGCATTCACGAGGTTGAGGTGGGAGAGCAACCCGACATCGGCCTCCTGGAGCCGGAGAGCCAGCGCCGTACTCATGAACGTGGCGAGCCACCCTGAGACCCCAACCCCGACGGCGGTGTGGGTCCCGATCGTATCCGGCGTCGAGAGGTCCGGCCACAGCGCGAAGTTGAGGGTGGTGTAGACGCTGACGGCGACCGCGTACGTCGCGGGGTTCACGACCGGTGGGGCGCCGCCCAGCGTGGGGAACAGCTGCCCGAGCTGGATGTCGAGCGTGTAGAGCAGATGAGAGAGCGCGAACAACCCGAAGACCCAGAGGTAGATCGTGCGCTTGCGGAAGTTGCGGTAGAACACGCCGGCAACGACCGCGCCGATCACGTGGACCACGGCGAGCAGCAGGTGGTCCCCGAACGCGGGCGACCCCCACGAGGAGACGACGAGGATGGGTTCCTCGACGATGCGGAGGAAGCCCAGGCTGTCCACGAAGAACACCGCGAAGGTGAGCACGAGCAGGGAGGCGAAGGTGCGGCTCCGCAGGCCGACCGGCTCGGGGTGGCAGAACCGACCGACCCCAAAGCGCTCGTGCTGGTCCGCGAGCGCGTCGACCAGGCCGGAGCGGCCCGAGGCCAGCCAGCCGAGTACCACGAGTCCGGGAACCATTGCGGCGAGCATGGCCGCGCTGAAGGTCTCGATTCGCCAGTCGAGGGGATAGACGTTCGCCAGGAAGTACGCGGCCGCGGTGATAGCGGCGGCCACGTACCCCCGGTCGGGAGCGGGGACCAGGTCCACGGTGAGCCCGAAGGAGACCGGGACGCCGACGCCCAATGCGATCGCCGCAACCACGATCCAGGTGCCGAAGCCCGCCACCGACCGGATATGTGGGGCAATCGCGACCAGGAGCACCTGCACGAACACCACGCCGAAGAGCAGGCGGAGCTTGGCGTGCAGGTCCCGTCCCAGTCCCCGGCGGTCGACGGCCACCCCGGTCGCGATGGCCACGACGACCGTCAGCAGCGCGAGCCCGGCCATCCACCACGAGACGCCGGTCCGGGACAACCCGACGTGTCGGGTTCCGAGATCGAGCAGACCGAGCTGGACGAAGGTAACATTATAATAATAGCCCGCGGCCATGAAGGCGACGTAGAGACCGTAGCCGACCACCGTCGGCCACTCGCGAGCCCGGAGATACCGGAGGAGCAACATTCGCCCGTGACATCGGCCGCCGGACCCATAACTATTGGTATACTGACGTGTAGGCCGCTGGCAGGTGGCACGGTTGCGGGCAGCGATGGGGGGGGAAGGGGTCAGTCTTCGGTTGGCCTTCGAGACGGGCCGGCGGGAGTGGGGATCCGGTAGTCGGGCTGTCCGGCGGTCCTGCTGGCCCGTTGTCCCACGCGCTCTGTCGGGCCCGTGGGCTTATACCCGGCCCCCGAGTACCCGCTTGCGTGGACCTGCACGTGCGGTACGAGGGCGACGACGACCCCGAGAAGTGCACCGCGAAGAAGTTGGCGCGCTTCGACCTCGCGGCCCTGCATCGCTCCTCGCGGGACACGCCCTGGGGCGTGGTCCTCGACCCGTTTGCGGACCAGGCGCTCTCGCCCGCGGACCGCGAACTCTCGGACACGCTCGTCGCGATGGACCTGTCCTGGGAGACCGCCGAGAGCGAGCACTTCCGTCTCGACGGCGAGCACCGGGCCCTCCCCTTCCTTCTCGCAGGGAACCCGGTCAACTACGGCCGCCCCTTCCGCCTGACCACCGTCGAGGCCTTCGCGGGAGCGCTGGTGATACTGGGGGAGCGGGAGCAGGCAGAGATGATCCTCTCGAAGTTCCGCTGGGGCCAGACCTTCCTGGACCTGAACGAGGAGCCCCTCGAGCGGTACGCCGCCTGCGAGGACTCGACCGCGGTTCTCGAAGTCCAGGAGGACTATCTCGACCGCTGAACGGGCGGGACCGACAGTCCCGGGGCCGCTGTTGGAGGACTGTCTCTCGCGCGGCCCGCCGGCCCCGGGATTCGAATCGCTTTTACCGTTCTGTGGCAAAGCAGGCGCCATGACAAAGCACCTCTCCATCGAGGACCGCCTGCTCGGCAAGCAGGTGTGCATGCGGTGCAACGCCCGGAACCCGCCGCGGGCGACGAGTTGCCGCAAGTGTGGCTACAAGAAGCTCCGGCCGAAAGCCAAAGAGCGCCGCGCGACGTAACCGCCGCGTCTTCTGGCCGTCCGCTCGGGACTGGTTTCGGCACGGGCCGACTCGCGCCCACGAGTCGACGGCTCACCGAGTTGACGGACCTACGCAGAGGAGCCCTCGGAGCTCCATTCGTCCTCGAGGACCGCGTACCAGTGGACGTCCACGTACTCGCCGTGACGAAACGCCGCCTCCCGGTGGGTCGCCTCGTGACGGAACCCGAGTTTCTCCCAAACCCGCGCCGAGGCCGCATTGCCCTCGAAGACGCGGGCGGCGATCCGGTGGGCGCGAAGTTCCGCGAATGCGTACTCGACGAGCAGCTCGCTGGCCTCGGTGCCGTAGCCCCGGCCCCAGTCGGCTTCTCGGATCCAGAGTCCGATCTCCATGCGGCCGTCGGGATCGTCGATTGGTCCCACGCGGACGGTCCCCGCCGGCCCGTCACCGCCGACGACCAGCAGGTTCACGTCGTCGCCGTCGCTGACCTGTTCCTCGAACCACGTCTCCTCCTGGAGCTCGTTTTTCGGGGTCCGGACCGTCAGGTGTCGGCGGACGCGGGGGGCGTTGATATGCGCCTGCAGGAAGGGGACGTCCTCGGCCTCGATTGTGTGCAGGTCGACTGCCTCCCCCGCGAGGAAGCGTGCGCCGGGCATGGTCTAGCCCGGACACTCGGAAGGAATAAGCCTTCGCCGGGAGTGGGTCAACTCACATGGGGAACCTGGCCCGGAGCGCCCGTGCGGGGCCCGACAGACGGCCCGGGTGGCGGGGACGGCGTCACCGTCGTGGCCGAGCGGCAGGACCTGTAGAACGGGGTGAGTGGGCCGGATGACGGTGGGCGCGTGGTCGTGGGCGAGTCCCCTGCAACTGCAGGCGACCGATCCCGCCCAGGCGCTGGCCACGACGCAGGCCCTGGCCTACGGGATCATCGCCATCGCGGCAGTCGGGCTCCTCTATTATCTATGGGCCTACGGCAGCCACGTGCTGGCGGCGCGGACGGTGCGACGTAATCTGTGGTACTTCGCGGTCGGGAACGGTGCAGCGGTACTCTACGGCGTGTCGGGTGCCTACGCGCTTACCACCCCCGTGAGATGGCCGGAGGTCTTCGCCGAGGGGGCCACGCTGTTCTTCATCATGTTCTACGCGCTGGGCTTCCGGTCGGTCTACCTCTCGGCCCCGGAGATCGGGCGGTGGCAGGTCTCCTTCGCGGAGGGCAACCCGTTCCGCGAGCTGTTCCCGCCCTGGCTCGATTTCGTCATCATCGCCGGCTACATCGTCGCGTGGTGGGGCTCGTTCCTCTTCGCGCCGGCCTGGACCGACGTCATCGTCGCGGTGGGATGGTTGCTGGCCTCGGGCTGGGCGTTCGTCTGGGCCATCCTGCTGGTGCGGTCCCACGAGGGGACCAGCCTCGCCGCGCTCACCCGGCACCTCTTCCCCGCCATCATCGCGTTCGTCGTCACGATCCTGGCCGACCTCGTTGGCACCTACGTCGCCGGGGCGAGCAACCTGGTGACGGCGACCTGGATCGTCGGGACGGTGCTCGTGGGTGCCTTCTTCGTCACCACGGCGATCGCGCTCCGCCAGGAGGGCGGCGAGGTCGAACGCCTCTATGACTGGACCACGTATCGCGGCCGGGAACCGCTCGAGGACGAGTAGGTCCGGACCGGGAGCGAATCCGCCCTCTTCGATGACGCCACGCGCCCGGCCCGACCCGCCAGCTACTCGTCCGGATATTTCGGCTCGTAGCGCTCGGCTCGTTTCAGGGCTCGTTCGATGACGGCGCGGACGTCGCCGTGATACGCGTCGCCGTGGCCGGCGTACATGGAGTCGACGCCCTGCGGGAGCCGGTCGAGGAGTTCGCGGAGGCTCTCGACGAGCGTCTCCCGGTCCTGGCCGGCCATGTCCGTGCGGCCGAAGCTGCCGTTGGCGAACGCCCCGTCGTTGTACACCACCACGTCGCCGCTGAAGAGCGCCGACTCGCCGGCGAAGGCGAGGTGGTCCTCGGCGTGGCCCGGGGTGTGGACGGCCTCGAACAGTTCGCCGCCGATAGCGACGGTCTCGCCGTCCGCGACGCTGACCGTGTCCGGTCGGATCGGTTGGAAGGCGAAGACTGCGGGGTCGAAGGCCTCGACGATCTCCTCCAGCTGGGCGACGTGATCCCCGTGCTGATGCGTGATGACGACCGAATCCAGGTGGTCGATGCGGGTGGCGACGACCTCGGCGACGTCCTCCATCGCCCCCACGTCGACGAGGGTCGTCTCGCTTCCCTGCACGAGCCAGGCGTTGGCGGTGAATCCGGCGGCCTCGGCGGTGACGCACTCGACGTCCATAGGGGACCCGCGAGCCGGACGAGCAAAAGCTGTTTGCCACGATCGGCGGGCTGGGGGCCCGACACTCACGGGGGAGTAGTTGCCCGCGGAACCTCACCAGCGCCGATTCCCCGCCACCCCCGCCCGTGGCGGACCTTTTTTGTAGTTCAGCCCCAATATAAAGACATAACATGGGCTTTGGGAGCTACGACGAATCCGAACAGGAACGCCAGGAGCTCGACTCCGAGGACCTCGACGACGGCGAGGGCGTCGCCACCGCCGAACACGACCACGACGGGGAGGTCGACTTCGAGATCGGCGCCTCGAACGACGAACTCCTCGACAAACTCGAGGACATCAAGGAGTGAAAGCGGGCGTTCGGGCCCTCGGCGTCGCCGATTCCTATCGGGGGGAGCGGTCGATTCTGGCCGGCGCCGTGGTCACCGCCGCCCGCGTCGTCGACGGCTTTTCGTTTGCCTCGTGTACCGTGGGTGGCCTCGACGCCACCGAGGGAGTTCGTACGATGGTCCGGGACCTCGACCGCGAGGACGTCCAGTACCTCTTCCTCTCCGGCATCGCGCCCGCCTGGTTCAACGTCTACGACCTCCAGGAGCTCGCCGATGCGCTCGAGTTACCCGTCCTCTCGATCTCCTTCGAGGCGAGCGAGGGTCTCAGCGACGCCATCGCCGAGGCCTTCGACGGGGAGACGCGCCAGCGGCGCCTGGAGCGCTACGAGTCCCAGCCCACCCGCCACCCCGTCGACGTGAACGACGAGCGGGTTTACGTCCGGAGCGTCGGACTCGCCGAGGAGGACCCGACCACCGTCGTGAGGGCCTTCACGTCGGTCGGGGGCCGGCCGGAACCGCTCCGGGTGGCCCGGCTTGCCGCCAGGGGTGTCGACCGATTCCGTCACCGCGAAGGGCCAGCCGCGTGGTCGACTGCCTCGGGAACGGACCCGGGGGCTTAAGCGCCCCGCCGGCCCTTTGCCCGCCATGGACGAGTCGGAGGACGTGGACGTCGAGGCGTGTGCCCGCTGTGGCGACCTGGTGGACTCACGCAGTCGGATCGTCAATGGCGTCGGCCCGCTCGACGCCGACATCCTGTTCGTTGGCGAGGCCCCGGGCGAGCAGGAAGACGCCCAGGGCGAGCCCTTCGTCGGCCGGAGCGGGGACATCCTCGACGAGGTCCTCGCCGACTACGGTCTGGCGCGTGACGCGGTCCGGATCACGAACTGCGTCAAGTGCCGGCCCCCGGACAACCGCGACCCCACGAAAACCGAACTCGCGAACTGCCGCGGCTATCTCGACCGCGAAATCGCGGCCGTGGATCCCGAGATCGTCGTCACGCTGGGCAAGGTCCCGAGCGAGCACCTGCTCGATCGGTCGGTCGCGGTGACCGCGGAAGCGGGCGAGATCGCCTCGGTGGCGATCGACGGCCGGCACTACCGCCTCCTCATCTGTGTCCACCCGGCCGCCTCGCTGTACGACCCTTCACAGCGGGAAACTCTCGAAGAGGCCCTGGCGCGGGCCGCGGAGCTGGTCGGGGCCAGCGGCGACGATGGACAGTCACAGCTCGGGGAGTTCTGAGACGCCGGCCCGCCGCACTTTGCTGCCCCCTCGGTTGGCACCGGATTCACTGAGGTGGCTCTGGATGGACACTGGAGTGGCTCTGGATGGACACTGGAGTGGCTCTGGATGTACACTGGAGTGGCTCTGGATGTACACTGGAGTGAAACGGGATGTCCGCTGCAGTACCTCTGGCTGTTCGCTGGAGCGCCGGTCCTGTCTCCGGGTCACCGCAGTCCCCTATCACGCACAAGAACTCGAGATCGAATCCGACGGGGGTGGAATCGCCCGGTCGATGGCTTACTTCTCGTCGGGATCGACGCCGGTACCGAGCCACTTGTCGCCGTCCGCGAGGTTCATCAGCGAGTCGATGAAGCCCTGGCTCTGCTCCTCGCCCGGACGCAGCCGAGCGCGGAGCCGGGAGGAGAGCATCTCGACGGTGATCACGATGATGATCACGACGATGATGCCCGCCGCCGCTCGCGCGTACTGGTCGGCCGAGACCCGCTGCAACCGCAAACTGATGTACATCCCGATGCCGCCCGCCCCGACGACGCCCAGCGAGATGGCGATGCGGGTGTTGATTTCGAGGATGTAAAGCGTCCAGGCGATGAAGGAGTTCGAGACTTGGCTCAACATCCCGTAGATGACGGTCTGGGGCCGATTCGCGCCTGTCGACTGGATGGCCTCGATCGGCCCCTCGTCGATCTCCTCGAGTTCGTCGGTGAAGAGCCGGCCGAGGTTCCCGATCGTGTCCGTCGCGATCGCCAGCACCGCCGAGACCGGCGAGATCCCCGCAAGCGGGATGAACACCAGGATCCACACCAGCGCCGGGACGGCGCGGATCGAACTCATGGTGCCCCGGAAGATGAAGTTAAAGGGGAACGGCGTCACCCGCTCCGAGCCCAGGATGCCGAACAGCAGGGCGAGCGGGAAGCCGATCACGGTCCCGGAGAACCCGATGATGAGCGTGGTAATCGCCGCCGGGATCAGGACCGAACCGCTCCCGACCGGGGCATCAGCGATGCTCGCGACGATGGTGCCGGGGTTCGTGAGAGTGGTCACGATCGCCCGCAGCCCGCCGACGCCGTTGTTCTGGGTGAAGTCGGTGAGGTCGACGAAGTCCGGCTTGAGGAAGGCCCCGACGAAATTCAGCCAGTGGGGGAGCTGTCGCACGATGTCCGCGAGGGTGAACCCGAGGTAGGTCACCATCGCGGCCGTCGCCACCAAGACCCCCAGGATGCCGAGCACGCTGAGGATCCGAACGATGCGTTGTCGCCTGTCCAGCCGTTCGCGAACCGCGGTGAGGGATTCCGTCGCCATGGTCAGGATTCAGCCAGCTGCTGGATGCCGAGGCCGGCTTCGTCGGCGCCGCCGTCCCCGTAGTAGATGCGGTCGACCTCCTCCATCGTGAGGTCGTCCTTGTCGCCGTCGAAGACGACCTCGCCGTCACGGAGCCCGATGAAGCGCTCGCCGAACTCCCGGGCGATGTTGACCTGGTGGAGGGAGACCAGCGTGGTCAGGTCCCGATCGTCTGCGGCCTGTTTCATGTAGCCCATGACGTCCTCGGCGGCCTTCGGATCGAGGCTGGCCACTGGCTCGTCAGCCAACAGCACCTGGGGTGCCTGGGTGAGGGCCCTGGCGATGCCGACGCGTTGTTGCTGCCCACCGCTCATGCTGCCCGCCCGCTGGGTCGCGAAGTCGAGGAGGCCCACCGTTTCGAGGGCCTCGAGGGCCACCTCCTTGTCGTCCTGGTGGTACCAGTTGAGAGCGCTCTGGACCGTGTCGGTCCGACCGAGTGCGCCGGTCAGGGCGTTGCGGTAGGCCGACATCCCCTCGACGAGATAGTGCATCTGGAAAACCATCGCGATGTCGTGCCGGCTCCCGGTGACCTCCCGGTCACCGATGGCGATCCGGCCCTCCGTCGGGGTGGTCAGGCCGTTGAGCAATCGGAGGAGCGTGGACTTGCCCGCGCCCGACGGCCCGAGCAGGACAAGGAATTCACCGTCCTCGACGTCGAATGAGACGTCGTCGAGGGCGACCACGTCCTCGCCGAACACTTTCGTCACGTTCTGGACCGATACGTGTGCCATGATAGGGTTAGCAAATGGGGGGATCCCCCCGGCCGCTTAGTTCTCGAAGATTTCCTGTCCGTAGCCCAGTTCGTTGGCGACGTCGACCACCGGTTGGTACGTGGAGGCGTCGGCCGGCCGCACGCCGTCGAACCACAGGTCGTCGTCGGTGCCTTCCTCGCCGTCGGCTCCGAGATAGAGGCTGTCGCCGGCCTCCGTGAACGCTTGCTTGATCTTGTTCTGCTCTTCGTCGGAGAGTTCCGGAGACACCACGATGGGAGCGCGCGGGATGCCACTCTCGATCGCGACCTCCTTGACGCCCTCCTTGTAGTCGGAATTCTCGTAGCTCCACGTGATGAACCGGCCCACGCCGGCGGCATCGGCCTGCTCGTTCATCACTGCCTGGAAGGCATTCGAGTGGGCCGACCAGGTCGGTTCGAAGTCCGCGCCCTCGGGGCTACCTGGCTGGTCCGGGACGGAGAGGCCCGCGTCCTTCAGCATGTAAAGCGGATACAGCGATCCGCTGGCAGACAGCGGGTCCGCGAAGGCGACCTTCTTGCCCTCGAGGTCGCTCAGGGATTCGATGTCCGACCCTTCGCGGGTCACGATGACGCTGTGGTAGGTCCAGCTGCCGTAGCCGTGCCGCTGGAGCAGGATCTTCGCTTTGTCCGTGTCGACGCCCAGCGCCGCGGCGAACGGTCCCGTCTCGGCCACGTCCCCCGTCCCGCTTTTCATCGCTTCCAGCGTGGCGGAGTAGTTCGCCGCGTACTGCATCTCGACGTTCTCCACGGTTTCGATGTAGTTGTTGAGGCGTTCCCCGATGGGGTCGTACTGTGCCTGCATCTGGTCCTGCGGCTCGGTCGGCGACATCAGGAACTTGATCTTGCCGTCCACGTACGGTTGTTCGCCGAACTGCCCGATGCAGCCCGCGAGACCGGTCAGTGATGCGGCTCCCAGTGCGCCCGCCGATTTGAGGAAGTGTCGTCGGCTCGCCATAGCGGCTCGTTTTACGCGTCTGTGGGCGTGCTGTTAAAAGTTCCTAGTCGGATTATATAGGTCTCTGTAGGCCGAGAATCCGCGGGTGCCGTTCTGCGCCGGTGATTCGGACCGATCCGGGCTGCTCGCGACGGCCGTCCGGGTCGCCGGCGGAGTGGTCACAGTCATTATGGAGCCCCGATGCGGCCCGAGGTTCCTATTGCGGAGCCAAGCGGTTGGCGGCCTCCCTCCGAAGGAAACCCACTTTGCTGTGGCCCCCGGACGTGGCTCCATGCAACGCGAGTCGCGGGACGAGCAAGCGCTGAGCGCCGAGGTGGTGGTCGTCGATTACGGCCTCGGCAACCTCCGGAGCGTGACCCGCGGCCTGGAGCGGGCCGGTGCTACCGTCACGATCTCGGACGACCCCGAGGCCATCTGGGACGCCGACGGGATCGTCTTGCCGGGAGTTGGGGCGTTCGGCGACGGGATGGAGAACGCGGGCCCCTTCCGCGAGGACCTCATCGAGGCCGCGGACTCCGGCCGCCCGCTCTTCGGTATCTGTCTCGGGATGCAGATGCTCCTGACCTCGAGCGAAGAGGCCGAGCGGGCGGGCCAGGGCGACGCGCAGGGCCTCGATCTCGTCCCGGGCCGCAACGTCCGCTTCAAGGGCGACCGGAAGATCCCCCACATGGGCTGGAACGAACTCTCCGTGGAGCGGGACCACCCGCTCGTGGAGGGTGTCGACGGCCAGTACGCCTACTTCGTACACTCATACTACGCCCGCCCGGAGGACGAGGCCGCGGTGATCGCGACGACCGATTACGGCATCGAATTCCCCGCCATCGTCGCGGACGAGGCAGGCACCGTCTTCGGCACCCAGTTCCACCCCGAGAAGAGCGGGGAAACCGGCCTGCAGATCCTCCGCAATTTCGTGGCTTTCGCGGCCGACTGATCTACCCGGTGAGCCGGACGTCGTCAAGCAGACGCGTGACTGGCGTTTCCCAGACCACTGAAATCCCGACGGCCACGAGGCCCTCGCTCGCGGGGGAGACGGGGTAGCTCACCCGCTCCCATCCCGCGTGGTCCTCGATCGCCAGGCTCGTGTCGAAGTCTGTCTCCACGAGGGCGCGGCGCGGGTCCGGGCCGGCGTACACCGCCAGCTTCGTGATCGTATTGAATGACTCCTGCTCGCTGTACGTTGCCACCGAGAGGCGCTGGCCCCCGTCGAGGGTGACGGGCTGCTGGACCCAGATGGTCCCGTCGTCCTGCGAGCCGTCGAGAAACAACGACAGAGACCGCGTACCGCTTGCCGCCCGCTCGTCGGTCACCACCGCCTCGCTGTCGACAGGTCCACCGGTGTTCGGATCCGCCGGCAGGTCCCGACCCACGGTCCACCCGGTGAGACCGTCCTCGAAATCGGGGTTTTCGAGGCCCCCCGAGGAGTCGTCAGCGGACCCCGGGGCGGTTACGCAGCCCACCGTGCCGGCCAAGGCGGCCGTCCCTGCACCCGCGAGTACCGCTCGCCGTGTTATCCGGACTCGCTGTGTCGTTCTCACTGCCTGTGCTATCCCCGCTCGTTGTGTTGTCCCCGTCCGCTGTGTCATCCCCGCTCGCCGTGTCATCCACCGTACCGACGCTGCGGTCGGGCAAAGCTATGCTGCGAGTAACACCGCGCTGGAAGGTTCCCGGATCGACCGGCACGGCGCCGCGATGGTAGATACCGAGACAGTTGCGGGATTTCCAGCTGGAGCACGACGGCCCACACGCCGGACCACAGCCGGCCCGAGCGGGCTCGAACCCACTATATAGGGCGTCTGACGCACGGCATAACCGGGAAAATATCCGACGTCTGACGGAATATTCAATCCGTACTATATAGTTGCCGTCAGATGAACTCGCGGACGTCCGAGTACCACATGTCGTGATGGTCGACGGCGCCGATGCGCTCGGCGATGGCCACCGCGATGGCATGCCAGCACAGCGCCGTGGGATCATCGGCGTCGAGGTTGTACTCCGCGTCCTTGCAGGTACAGCCGTCGTCCTCCACGATGTACTCGTCCTGCCGCCCGACGACCACCGTGAAGTCCCGGTATTCCTTCACGCGGGACTCGGTGACCGCCTCGATGGCGCGCTGACCGCGATCGCCGTGTGCGTCGAGGATCGCCGAGACGACTTCGGGAGTGAGTGTGCCCGCCTCGGCGAGCGCCTCGCGCCACTCCTCGCCGGGGTCCACAAGCCGCGATTCGCCCCCGAACGCTAAAGGGTGTGGGTTCTGCCGACCTTCGGCCTCTGAACGAGTGTATCCGAGGGCGACCGGCGACGAAGCACGACCCGACCCGCTTTTCCGCGACGGCCGAGAGTGGCCTGTATGGAGGTCACCGAGGGTGGCATCACGGTCGCGGTCCCCGAGCAGCCCGGCGACGAGCGCACGGACGCGGTCTTCTACAACCCCGAGCAGGAACTGAACCGCGATCTGACCGTGGCCGCCTTGCGAGCCTATCGCGGGCGGGAACCTCGGGCCGAACACTACCTCGACGCGACCGCAGCGAGCGGCATCCGGGGCATCCGCGCCGCGGCCGACGGGTGGACGGTGACCATGGCCGACGTCGACGCCGACGCAGTCGAGCTAGCGGAAGCGAACCTCGCCCGCAACGACCTGGAGGCGACGGTCAGGAATCGGGACGCGAACGCCCTGCTGCACGACGAGGAGTGGGTCTTCGACGTGGTGGACGTCGACCCCTTCGGCTCGCCCATCCCGTTCGCGGACGCGGCGTTTGCCAACACCCGCGACCTGGTCGCCGTGACCGCGACCGATACGGCACCCCTCTGTGGGGCCCACTTCGAGAGCGGCATCCGGCGGTACAGCGCGGTCCCGCGGAACACCGAATATCACGCGGAGATGGGGCTCAGGGTCCTGCTCTCGGCGCTTTCCCGGACGGCCGCCCGGTACGACGTGGGGGTGACCCCGGTCCTGAGCCACGTCTCGGATCATTACGTTCGGACCTATCTCGAACTGTCTCGCCGTGCCACGGACGCCAACGCGGCTATCGACGAACTCGGATTCGTCCATCACTGCCCGGAATGTCTCCACCGCGAGTCCGAACGCGGACTCCTCTCTCACCCCCTCGAAACGTGTCCGAACTGTGGCAGCGAGCAGGTCCTGACAGCCGGGCCGGTCTGGCTCGGCCCGACCCACGACCCCGAGTTCGTCGAGGCAACCGCCGCCGAACTCGACGAAGCGTGGGGCACCGCAGATCGGGCCGAACGCGTGCTCGACAGGCTCGCCGGGGAACTCGCGGTCCCGATGCACTTCGACCAGCACGTGCTTTACCGCCGGTGGAGCGAGCCGGCTATCGGCATGGAGGAGTTCCTCGACCGGCTCCGCGATGCCGGCTTCGCCACCTCTCGCACGCACTACGGTGGTACCACGTTCAAGACCGACGCGACGGTGGCAGAGATCGAAGCCGCGATCGGGGTTTCCGAGTAGCGGCTGAGGGGCCCGGAACTGAGGTCGCCGGACACCGGAGGGCAACGTAATGACGGGACACAAGTGGGGAAGGTAGTGGCGGGACACCGGTGGGCGGACGTATTTGTTGCAGGCGGGCGAATCCAGTGGCGTGTCCCGCGTTCGTCAGCTCCGCGACACCGGTCTCGCCGTCCTCCGCGCCGTCAGGGCGGCCCAGGTGCAGTTCCTGGCCGCGGCCGTCGCATTCTACGCGTTCGTCTCCATCATCCCGCTCGCCCTGCTGGGGCTGGCCGTCCTCCAGTTCATCGACGGCGGGCTCGCCGCCCAGGCGGTGGCCGCCAGCAGCGACGTCCTCACGCCGAGCGCACAGGCCATCGTCGCTGACGCGGTCAGCAGCAGCGCGGGTCGGGGTGGGGCCACCATCGTCGGGCTCGGATTCCTGGCGTGGTCGGGCATCCGGGTGTTCCGTGGCCTCGACGTGGCCTTCTCCCACGTCTACGGGCGCCAGGGGCCGGAACCGCTCGCGACACAGCTCGTCGACGCGGCGATCGTGCTGGCCGCCATTCCGGTGGCCTTCGGTGCGGCCGCGGTCCTGGGGGTCGTGCTCCCGCTGCTGGAAGGCGTCCCGCTCATGGACATCATCGGGAGACTGGTACTGCCGCTGGTGCTGTTCCTGGTGTTCCTCCCGATCTACTATCGCTTCCCAGACGTTCGGGTCACCGTCCGGGAGGTCGTCCCCGGCACGGTCTTTGCCGCAGTGGGATGGGCGGTCCTGGCCGTCGGCTTCTCGTTCTACACGGGGACCGTCGCGACGTTCCACCTGTACGGGGTACTCGGTGCGGGGCTCCTCCTGGTGACCTGGCTCTATCTCGGGGGGAGTATTATCATGGTGGGTGCAGTACTCAACGCCGTGTTGGCGGGACGACCCGACGACCGGAGCGAGCGTACGGCAGAGCGAGACGGGGAGCCGGCGGAATCGCCGGACTCGACGGCGACCGAACCGGCCCCGGACATCGGCGGGCTGGCCAGCGAGGTGCGGGCGCTGCGGTCGGACCTCGAGGACAGAACTGTCAGCCGCTCGGCCCTCGAGGGCGAGTTGCAACGGTACGTCCGCCGGCGGGTCCGCCGGGGGAAGGCCAGAGGTTGGGGCCCGTACCTGGTCCTCCTGTATGGGACCGCGATGACCCTCGGGGCGTTTTACTGGCTCTCCGGGGGCTGGGCCATCCTTGCCATGATCGTGGTCTGGCTCTCGACGCTCGGGCTCTACGTGCTGATGCTCTTGGTCGGTGCGGGGATCAGCGTCGCCGGGGTCCCGGGGCGGCTCTCGGAGCGTGTCCGCGACTTCCGGTCATGAGGGACCTCGGCGTCACGAGCACCGTCGCTCCCCTGGTGCCCGACTCCGTGCTGCCCCTGATCGCGGCGATCACCACCTTCGGGAGCCCCACCATCGTCGCCGTGTTCGGGGTGGGCGGCGCGTTGCTGGGCGCCGCGACCGACCGGCTCGACCGGCGCACCGCGCTCCGCTTCGTCGCGGTTCTCGGCCTTGCTCTCACCGCGTCACTTGTGATAAAGAACGGGCTGGCATTGCCGCGCCCGCCGGCCGCCCTCCATCGGGTGCCGGAGGACGGCTTCGGGTTCCCGAGCGGGCACGTGACCGCCACCACCGGCTGGACGCTCGCCGCTGCGGCCCTGTCCAGGTACGGCACCCGACGTCTGCGCTACGGGTTGGTGTCCCTCGCGATCGTCGCGATGGCCGCGACGCGAGTGCTGCTCGGGGTACACTATCTCGTCGACGTGCTGGCCGGCGCGTTGCTGGGTGCGGGCGCGGTTTGGGTGGGCCTCCGGGCCACGAAGCGTCACCTCGGAGCGACGTATGCACTGGTCGTCGTCGGGGCCGCGGTGGGACTGTTCCTCAAATGGGGCTACTCGGTTAGCTGATCGATGAACGCGAGCCAGCGGCGGGTCCCCTCCACGTACTCGGACTCGGTGCGGTCCCCCAGGTCGGTCTCGTAGAGGTTCTTGAGCGCCGTGATCGCCCGGTCGATGCCGATGATCGACCGGGCCAGGTCCCGGGCCTCGTCGGTCGAGAGCGCGGCCTCGGCCAACCGGTCCTTCCGGCGGTTCCGCTCGGCTTTCAGCCGTGCCCGCACCGATTGGACCTCGTCCCGGCGCTCCGGTGGAACCCGGCCCTGGCGCTTCGTCTCCCACACGAATTCCCTGAGGTCGAACGGTTCGCCGTCGATGGCGACCGTCTCCGGGATTCGATGCCCGACCGTGGCGGTCTTCCTGGTGACGTCCTCGAGGAGCGCCTCGCGCTCCTCTGGATCGATCTCGTCGGCCCCGGACCCGTCCATGGGGGCACGTAGGCCGGCCGGCGGGGCAGGCTTTTCGGTCGTGGATGCAGTGCGGCTCGAAAATAGATCGCGGGACTCTCAGAACTTCTCGAGGTAGCGTTCCTTCTCCCACTCGGAGACCTCGGCGCGGTACTCCGCGAACTCTCGGCGCTTGGCCTCGACGAACTTCTCGGCGACGTGATCGCCCAGGGCGTCCCAGACAACGTCGTCGGCTTCGAGGGCGTCGATGGCCTCGCCGAGGCTCTCCGGGAGGGTCTCGATGCCGTAGTCCTCGCGTTTGGCCTCGTCGAACTCGTAGATGTTCTCGCGGACCGGGTCCGGGGCCTCGAGCTCGCGCTCGATACCGTCGAGGCCGGCCTGGACCATCACCGCGATGGCGAGGTAGGGATTCGAAGAGGGGTCGGGCGACCGGAGTTCGATGCGGGAGGCGGCCGGAGCCCTGGTGGCGGGCTTGCGGACGAGCGCCGAGCGGTTCACGTCGCTCCATGCGATGTACACAGGGGCCTCGTACCCCGGCACCAGACGTTTGTAGGAGTTGACGGTTGGGTTCGCGACAGCCGTGATGGCCGGTGCGTGCTCGAGGATGCCCGCGAGGAAGTGATAGGCCACGTCGGAGAGGTCGAACTCGTCCTCGGGGTCGTAGAACGCGTTCTCGCCGTCCTGGGTGAAAAGCGAGAGGTGGGTGTGCATCCCGCTACCGTTGATGTGCGCGATGGGCTTGGGCATGAACGTGGCGTGGATGTCGTGGAGTTCCGCCGTCGCCCGTACCACCGACCGGAACGTCGCGATGTTGTCCGCGGTGGTGAGCCCGTCGTCGTACTTGAAATCGATCTCGTGCTGGCCCTCGGCGACCTCGTGGTGGCTGGCCTCGGTCTCGAAGCCCATCGCCTCGAGGTTGAAGATGATCTCCCGGCGGAGGTCCGAGGCGAGGTCCTTCGGCGCGAGATCGAAGTAGCCGCCCGCGTCGTGGGTGATCGTCGTGGCCCGGCCGTTCTCGTCCTTCTCGAAGACGAAGAACTCCGGTTCGGGGCCCACGTTGAGGGTGTAGCCCATCTCGCGGGTGCGCTGGAGGGCCCGCTGGAGGACCCACCGCGGGTCGCCGACGAAGGGGTCGCCGGTGGAGGTATCGATGACGTCACAGATCAACCGGGCCGCCTCGCCGTTGTCCTTGCTCCGCCAGGGGATGACCGCGAAGGTGTCGGGGTCGGGTTCCAGCCGCATGTCCGACTCCTGGATGCGGACGAAACCCTCGATGGAGGAGCCGTCGAAGTAGATGCCCTCCGAGAGGGCTTTCTCCGCCTGGCTGGCGGGAATCGAGACGTTCTTTACGGTGCCGAGGATGTCGGTGAACTGCAAGCGGAGAAACTCGATGTTCTCCTCCTCGATGCGGTCCATGACCGCCTGCTCGTCGGGCCCGAGCCCGCCGTCGGCTACGTGGATGCCGTTCGTCATAGTGTTCGACATCAGAGTGCAAGACACACCGTTGTAAATGGCTATCGGTTAGCGCAAATCTGGGTTTCGCGAAGATAATTGGACATTCGTTAAATTCTAAAGGGTGGGGACGGTACCCTCCGCCATGACCTACGAGAATCTCGACGCGAAGCTTATCAATGCCCTGCTCGGCGACGGCCGCGCGAGTCTGCGGAGCCTGGCGGAGACCCTGGACGTGTCGGTCACCACGGTGTCCAATCACCTCGCCGACCTCGAGGAGGGTGGCTCCATCACCGGCTATACCCCGATCATCGATTACGACACGCTGGGCTACGACGTGACCGCAATCGTCCAGCTCAAAGTCGAGGGCGACGCCCTCCCCGACGTCACCGACCGGCTGGCCGGCGTGACCCAGATGGTCAACGTCTACGAGGTGACCGGCGAGTTCGACATCATCGCGGTCGGGAAGTTCCGGGATACGGACAACATGAACGAACTCATCAAGGAGTTACTCGCGGACGCGGACATCAAGGAGTCGAACACGAGCGTGGTCCTCTCGGCGCCGGTCGAGTGCGAGCAGTTCGAGTTGCCCATCGAGGAGTGAGCGAGCAGTTCGAGTTGCCCATCGAGGAGTGATCCAGTCTCCGGGCGGCTCCTGGATGCGAGGTACTGTCATTCAATCTATATTTATTGCGATATCTCCCGTCGGTTCAGTATGGCAGCTATCGAGCTTTCCGGACTCTCCAAGACCTACGGGGATGTCCGGGCCCTCCGGGGCGTCGACTTGAGCGTCGAGGAGGGGGAGATATTCGGCTTTCTCGGACCGAACGGGGCCGGGAAGTCGACCACGATCGACATCCTCCTGGACTTCGTCCGACCGACCGCCGGCTCGGCGACGGTCCTGGGGATGGACGCACAAACGAACAGCAAGGCCGTCCGCCAGCGCACCGGCGTGCTCCCAGATGCCTACCGGGTCTACGACCGGTTGACGGGTCGGGAGCACGTCCAGTTCGCAATCGAGTCGAAGGGCGCCGAGGACGATCCGGAGGCCCTGCTCTCCCGCGTGGGTATCCTCGAGTCGGCCGACCGCGCCGCGGGAGATTACTCGAAAGGCATGCGACAGCGCCTGGTCCTCGCCATGGCGCTCGTCGGGAGTCCGGAACTCCTGATCCTGGACGAGCCGACGACCGGGCTGGATCCCAAGGGCGCCCGGGAGATGCGAGAGATCATCCGCGCCGAACGGGCCCGCGGCGCGACCGTGTTCTTCTCGAGTCACATCCTCGAACAGGTCGAGGCGGTCTGTGACCGCGTCGCCATCCTCGACGAGGGCGAGATCGTCACCGTCGACACGATCACCGGCCTCCGCCGGGCCCTCGGTAGCGACGGGCAGCTCAACATCACCGTGGACGCGGTCCCCGCGGACCTCAGGGCCGCCCTCGAACCGGTCGAGGGCGTGAGCGAGATCGACGTCGACGGGCGGACTATCAGCGTCCGCTCCACCAACGGGAGCAAGGTCGCCATCATCGACGCCATCGAGCGGACGGGCGCCGAGATCATCGACTTCACGACGAGCGAAGCGTCGCTGGAGGACCTCTTCATCGCGTACACGGGCGAGGACCGGGCTGCTGGGTCCCCCGAGGGCGACGGGCAGGCGGCCGCGGTGGCCGAGGCGGACGGGACCGCCCACAGTGCGGGGGTGGACCGATGAGCGTCCTCGCGGTCGCGCGGAAGGACTTCGCGGATGCCCGGCGGTCGAAAGCCCTGCTCGCCCTCGGCATCCTCTTCGTGGTGATGGGAGTGGGTGGGACCTATCTCTACACCCTCCTCCCGACCATGGACCCCGAATCCGGGCCGATCACCCCGGAGGGCCTCTACGTCTTCCTCGGCCAGATCAGCGCGCTGTTCATCGCCATCTCGGCGGTCGTGTTGAGCTACAAGGCAATCGCCGGGGAGTCCGAAAGTGGGAGCGCCAAGCTCCTGCTCGGGTTGCCCCACACGCGACGGGACGTCTTCCTGGGGAAGGTGATCGGGCGCTCGGGCGTGATGTTCATCGCGCTGCTGGTCGGGCTGCTCGCGACGTTCGGCGTCGCGATCGCATTACTAGAAGGCACCTCGGCGGTCGGCTTCGCCGGCTTCCTCGTCGTGACGATGCTCTTCGGGCTCGTCTACGTCACGCTGATGGTCTCGATCTCGGCGTCCACGACGTCGACGAGCCGCGCCGCGACTCTGGGAATCGGCCTCTTCGTGGTCCTCGAACTGATGTGGGACGTCGTGGTCTTCGGGGCGGCGTTTGTCGCGAACGGGTTCGCCGCGCCCGCTGGCGAGATGCCGACCTGGGTCATGGCCCTCAACGGATTTGCCCCCACGATGGCCTACGAGAGCGCCGTCACCTGGATGATCGGTGTCCTCGCGGGGCAGTCACCGGCTGTGCCGTTCTTCCGCGAGGCCTGGTTCGCGCTCGTCGTGTTCGCCGTCTGGGCGGCGATTCCGGCACTACTGGGTTATGGACGATACCGCGGTGCGGACCTCTAGGCGCGGGTCACTCACCATTCTAGATCGTCTAAAGCACTTCGACAGCGGTCGCTATGCGCGATGCGAGCAGGCGGGACCGCCTGCCTCCGACGGGTACTCAACGAAACGAACCGCGAGTGCTGGCGGAGGAACGGAACCGCGAGTGCTGGCGGAGGAACGGAACCGCAAGTGCTGGAGGGCCAGATCCGCCGAAAGAAGTGTGTGCAGTACCGGATGGTTCCCAGATCGAGCGGAGCGGGGCGAGACGGCGTGTGGAGTGGGATTTCCGGTTTCCGGCGCTTACATCGCGCCGCCCATACCGCCCATGCCACCCATGCCGCCCATACCGCCGGGGCCACCGGGGCCGCCTTCGTCCTCGTCGCCCTTGGTGGACAGGTCGCCGGCGGCGATGATGTCGTCGATCTTGAGGACCAGGTTGGCCGCCTCGGAGGCGGAGCTCAGGGCCTGCTCCTTCGCGTGGGCGGGCTCGACGATGCCGGCCTCGAAGGTGTCCTCGATCTCGCCGGTGAACACGTTGAGCCCGGCGCGGCTGTCGCCACCCTCGTGGGCGGCGCGCAGGTCGACGAGCGTGTCGATGGCGTCCATGCCGGCGTTGCTGGCCAGGACGCGGGGAACCAGCTCGAGGGAGTCGGCGAACGCCTCGACGGCGAGCTGCTCGCGACCCTCGACGCTGTCGGCGTAGCTGCGGACGCGGTCAGCCAGCTCGACCTCGATCGCGCCGCCGCCGGGCAGCACGCGACCGTCGGTGAGCGTCTGGGAGGCGACGTCCAGCGCGTCGGCGACGCTGCGCTCGATCTCGTCGACCACGTGGTCGGTCTGGCCGCGGAGCAGGAGGGTGACGCCCAGGGCCTCCTCGGAGTTGCCCTCGACGTAGAACAGCTCGTCGTCCTCGTCGCGCCGGACCGAGCCGGTGCCCAGGTCGGCGGCCTCGGCGGCGTCGAGGTCCGTCACGATGCTGGCGTCGAGGACGTTCTTGAGGAACTCGATGTCGCTCTTGCGAGCGCGGCGGACCGCCAGGATGCCTTCCTTCGCGAGGAAGTGCTGGGCCATGTCGTCGATGCCCTTCTGGCAGAAGACCACGTCGGCGCCGGTGGCCTTGATCTGCTCGACCTTCTCGCGGAGCTGCTCTTCCTCTTTGTCGAGGAACTTCTGGAGCTGGTCGGGGCTGTCGACGGAGACCGTGGTGTCGGTCTCGGCTTCCTCGACCTCGATGGCCTCGTTGAGGAGCATGATTTCGGCCTCCTCGAACTCGGTCGGCATGTTCTCGTGGACGGGGTCCTTGTCGATGACCGCGCCCGCGAGCAGCTCGGAATCGCCGATCTGGCGACCCGTCTGGGTCTCGACGTTGACACTTTCCATGTCGACGACGGTCGACCCGTCCTCTGCCTCGACGGAGACCCGCTGGAGGGCCTCGAAGATGATGCCCGAGAGCAGCTGTTTGTCGAGTTCGGCGCCCTTGCCGGTCATCGAGGTCTCGGCGACGCTGCGTACCAGGTCCTCGTCGTCCGGCTCCACGGAGATGGCGACCTCGTCGATCTCGCCTTTGGCCTTCTCGGCGGCGAGGTTGTACCCGCGGATGATCGCCGTCGGGTGAATGTCACGGTCGAGGAGTTCCTGGGCGTTCTTGAGGAGTTCGCCCGCGATGGCGACGGCCGTGGTGGTGCCGTCCCCGGCTTCGTCCTCCTGTGTCTCCGCGACCTCGACGATCATCTCGGCCGTGGGGTTGTCGATGTCCATCTCCTGGAGGATGGTGACGCCGTCGTTCGTGACGGTAACGTCGCCCATCGAGGAGACGAGCATCTTGTCCATGCCCTTCGGGCCGAGCGTCGAACGGACCGAATCCGCGACCGCCCGCGCCGCGGAGATGTTGTGTTCCTGTGCGTCCCGATCCTTGACCCGCTGTGCGTCCTCTCCCATGATGATCATGGGCTGGCCTTGCATTCGTCGCTGTGACATGCTCAGAGGGCGATTGTTTGTCCTTCTATATAAGAGTTCGGTAAGCGCGTCGCACCGGCCCCCGCACGACCGTCCTGCTCGACTCGAACCCACCGCCGGCGTGGCCCCGGCGAGCGGGTCGCGGCCCACCCCACCGTCGGGTGGGACCATGTGTCATGGCTTTAAGTACTTCGGGTCGGGCCCGGGGCCATTCACGTTTGGCGCTCAACGAGAACCTGCCCACGTTCGCGGGCATGGCCGACGCTGAACTTGCGAGCGCGCGTTCTCTCGGAGCAGCGGGTACGCGTACCGGGAGGAGGTATTCACAGGTCTGGACCCAGGTCGTCGTGGTCCACGGGTCGGTCTTCGTGACGCTCCACCAGCTGTTCAGGGGATAGGGCGAGCAGACGGCCGGGTGGTCTCCGTGTGCCCGGTGGAGACCGAAGGGTCCTGCGGCGGGTGGCCGCCGTCCCGCGCACCGCCGCAGGCCACGCTCAGGTCACGGTCCGGGTTGGTCCGATTCCCGTATATGAAGCTTCGCCCGTCCGCACGTGCGCGTCTGCTGAGGACACGGAAAGGGGCAGAGACAGGGCAGGGTGGGCCGGCGAGCCGGGCCGGACACCCGTGGCGGATCCCGGGACCGGCGCAGGATTCCGTTCCCGGCAGTCCGCAGCCGATTGGACGTCCGGGGCCGAGATAGGCCTGGTTCTTCACGGCTGAAGGGTTTATGTACGCTGTCGGGCCTGGTTGTCCCCCGGACGACGAGTAGCCGCAACTCGGATGGGGGTCTCCGCGGCCAGGAACCGGCCACCCGCTCGGGGGAGCCGAACCGCTATACCGTCGGCACGCACAGGCCGAACCGATGATCGACACCGAGTTCGCGAGGGAACAGCCGGTCCTGGCCGGCGCAGTCGCGATCGTCGTCGCGACTCTGGGGTACGCCGGGGTGACCGTCGCGTTCGGCCGCGGAGCCCAGTTCCTCGAAGGACTGGTATTCGGCGTCATGCTGGTCCTCGTGTGCGGGACGGCCGCCCAGTTGCGAGGGATGGTCGGCACCGGCTCGGGGTGAGCCCGGGCTGGACTTATTCCGCCGCGGAGCGGGCTGGGAGTCGGATACGGACGACCGTCCCCCGGGGCTCGTTGTCCTCGAAGGCGAGTTCGCCGCCGGATTCCTCCACGATCCAGTCGACGACCCACAGCCCCAGTCCGCTCGAGTGCTCGAGGGCGGTCTCGACGCCGGCCTCGATCGGCTCGAGTTCGTCGGCCGGGATGCCCGGCCCGTCGTCGGCGATGGTGAGTTCGACCCAATCCTCGCCGTCCCGGGCGGTCTCGAGTGCGACGGTGATCGTCGGCGCCTCTCGGTCATTGTGCTCGATGGCGTTCGTAAGCACGTTTTCCAGGGCCTCTTCGATCCGAACCGACGCAGTCACGGGAGCGCTGTCCGGGAGGTTGGTGGAGATAGTGAGTTCTGGATGCCGATTCTGCAGGTTGAGGAGCTTCGCTTCGAGGACCGGCCGGAGGTCCAGGCGTTCGGTCTCCGGCCCCTCGGCCGCGAGGACCTCCTCGATGTGACGGGCGTTCTCGCTGAGCCCGTAGAGGCGTTCGGCCTCCTGCTCGATCGTCTCGAGGACCATCGATGGGTCGCTGTCAGCGGCTTTTGCCAGGCGCGCGTTGCCGCGGATGACGCTCACCGCAGACCGGATGTCGTGTCGCAGGATACGATTCACCACGGAGAGTCGCTGCTGGAGTTCCTTCCGCTCGGAGATGTCCGTCTGGATCGCCACGTAGGCCTCGATCTGGCCGGTCGCGTCGCTGATCGGGGCGATCGTCTGGTGGGCGGTGTACCGGTCGCCGTTCTTGCGCCGGTTGATCACCTCCTCCTCCCAGTGCTCGCCCGCGGTCAACGTGTCCCACATCTCCTCGTAGTATGCCGTGGACATCTCGCCGGACTTGAGGATGCGCGGGTTCTCGCCGATGGCTTCCGCGGCCGCGAAGCCAGTGATCTCCTCGAAGGCCGGATTCACGTACTCGATCGTTCCGTCGGCGTCGGTGATGTAGATGGCGTGGCCCGAGGCGTGGACGGCCTGCTTCATCCGCTTGAGTTCCGCCTGTCGCTCCTTGCGGTCGGTCACGTTCCGTCCGTTGAACACGTATCCGTCCAGGGCCGTGTCGGTGCGGTTGCTGCCGACGGTCTCGAACCACACCCACTCCCCGTCGGTGTGCCGCATCCGGTGGATGAACCGCTCCGTGCTCTCGCCTGGGGCGTCGAGCAGGTCCGCGAAGCGACGACGGATCTCGGCGCGCTCCTCGGGGTGGATGAAATCGATCACCGATTGCCCGTGCAAGTGCTGGGGTTCGAACCCGAGTATCTCCCGGACGGCCGGGCTCACGAAGGAGATCGTCCCGGACTCGTCGACCACGACGATCACGTCCTGGGAGTATTCGAGGAGCGCCGAAAGGATCCCCTCCGGCGCGTCCAACGTCATGCACCTGTTTCGTCGGCTCGGAGGGATAAGTATTGCACTTGAACGCTCATGCGTGGCCCGGGAAGACGGAGTCCGGTACCGGCCCGCGGAGAGACAGGCTCGGCGATTACCACTGTGCATTGGTAACACGAACCAAGATTTATCCCATACCGGCCCTAATGCCAGCGGGGATGGTCGAGAAACGCTCGCCCGCCAGCGACCCGCCCCATCGCTTCGAGTGTACGGTCTGCGGCCATCGGCTGACAGCGGACAGCCGACCGGGCCGCTGTCCGGCCTGCGAAGGGCGGATGCAGAACCTCAGCAAACCACGCACCTGAGAACAGGCCCCGTTCCGCCGGAGATGGCGACGGGATCTGCCGGACACCAGGAGTCACGGGTACCCGCCGGGTCGGGCCCCCCGACTCGGGCCAATGGCACCCACTGAACCGGGGTGGGAATGGTACTGTCTGGTGACATCTATCGACGGTGATCTGGGACGAGACGGCGAATTCTGCCGTATACGCTACTGATACCGTAATTCTCGTGTCCGAGAATCGTCCAAAAGGGTTATTGCATGCCCTACCTTTGTTCCGATGAGCCCCCGATTGCTCGGGTGGCTCGTGGATCGGCCTGGCTTCCTGCCGACGTCGTCGGCACGAACGCCACTCATCCCCTTCCCCCTCCCCCCTTCCGATCCACTTTTTGTCACGATTGCCACGCACAGCGCCGGGGGTGCAATAGTCCTTCCCGGCGTGTGCCCGGACCGTCGCGCTCGGTCAGAGTTCGCCGCGTCGCGCCTGGATCCCTGCATACCCTGCATAGCCGACGCCCAGGACCAGCAACGACCAGCGGTACTGTCCGGTGGCGAGGTACGGGAGGCCACCGAGCAGGAGGATCGTGATGCCGGTGAGCAGGAGGCCAAGGATGGCCCGCGACTCCGAGTCCTCGTCCTGCTGGGGCCGGTCCGCCGAGAGCCCCTCGATCGACTCCCGGAACTCGCCGTAGACCTCCGCAGTCTTGTGGAACTGGTCCTCCTGGGAGATGAGCCGATCGAGCCGCCAGAGCAACTTCAGGAGGACCCAGACCGATAGCAGGAAGAGGAACGACGCGACGATGTTGAGCACGAGGAGCCACGCCTCGGCGAGGAGGGAAAGTGGCGACTCGAAGGTGTAGTTCTCGACGATCTGGCGGGAGAGGAACCCCAGAAGGAAGGCGATACCGCTCGTGATGAACGTAATCGAGTTGTGGATGTACGCGCGGAAATTGACCGCCTGCTCGCCGAACTTGTCGATGAGGTTGGCCCCGGCCATCAGCACGAAGGTCCCGATGGTGATGGTGATCAGGGCCAGATTCCGGCTGTAACTCACGAAATCGAGGCTGTAGGTGAAGAGGTACACCGAGCCCGCCCACAGTCCCAAAAAGAGGAGGTCAGTCAGGTGGCCGTAGGCCATGGCCACGAACGCGCCGAACCGCCGGGTCGTGACCTGTGAGACGCCGTCCTCGATGATGTTCGCGACGTCCGTTGGATGGAACTGGCCGGCCGGCGAGGTCGAGCGGTCCTCCGTGGCGGTCCCGCCATCGGTCTGGGTCTCGTCTGTCGTCATATCGGTGTGTCACTCTTGTCTGGTTTCGAAACAGGGGCGGGACACGGGGCAGGTGTTCCGCCCGTGGTCCCCGCGCGGTCGGCGAGGGAAGGGGGAGGGGGTCTGGATCCCATGGACGATGCGGTAAGGCTCGGTAGCGGGGTGGGATAGCGACGCCGACCGGGGGACCTGGGGCAGCGGTTTGGGCACGGGGCGAGTGCCCACTTCGGAACAGTGCCCGGGGCCCCTTGAAGGGCCGAATCGCTGGCACCGAGTCCCGGCGAATTCAACGGAATTGTCCCGATTTCGACGGTCCCCGATGTCGTTTCAAGTGCTGGAAACTACGCTCCTTGTCGTCTCGGCAGCGAGACTTGCCGGCGTCCCGTCGGTCCGCAGGCACGAGTCCCGATTGCTCCGACTCGAAGACAGCACCCTGGTACACGACCACGGGATCGAGAAAACGCGCCGGGACTGGGATTTGAACCCAGAACCCCTGAACGGGGACACGCTCTCCAAGCGTGCGCTTTGCCATTCGGCCATCCCGGCCCGACCGGGTGTAGCCGACTCCGGCGGTTAAAGCTGTCTTTTCCGATCAAGGCGCCGCCCGAGCAGGTGGGTGACGACGGCGGCGATGGCGAAGACGACCACTGCGATGCCCAGGAGCGTCGGGAGCCGGGTCTCCAGGCCGACGAGGAGCCGTGCCGCCTGGCCGAGCACCAGGAAGGAAAGCGCGCCGACGACCCCCCACAGGAGACTCGCCCGTGTTCGATCGTCCATCGACAGTGCGGGCCCGACGTTAGTCGCGCTGGGCGGCGATGGCTTCGATCTCGATGCCGACACCTTTGGGGAGGTTTGCCACCTCGAACGCGCTCCGCGCGGGCGGGTTGTCCTGGAAGTACTCTTTGTAGGCCTCGTTCATCTGCTCGAACTGCTCGATGTCGTCGAGCAGCACGGTCGTCTTGAGGACGTCCTGCATCGTCAGGCCCTCCTCCTCGAGGATCGCTTTCACGTTCTCGAGGGACTGGCGGGTCTGGACCTCGATCGGTTCGTCGGCGAGGGACTCGCCGTCGGCCGTGAAGGGGATCTGGCCGGCCGTGAACACCACGTTGCCGTCCGTCGTCGCCTGACTGTACGCCCCGACCGCGGCGGGCGCCGCTGCGGTTTCGATGATGCGTTTCATGTCCGGACACTTGCGGTCCGGGCCCTTAAAGTCACGCAGTTCGGCCGGGCCCCTGCAGTCACGCAGTTCGGCCGGACCCCTGCAGTCACGCAGTTCGGTCCGGCTCCGAGGGCCCCGACTGGACCTCGACCTGGAAGCCAGCGTCGCGCACGCGGGAGAGGATCGTCTCGACGTGCTCGTGACCCCGGGTCTCGAGGTCGACGTCGATGGCCGTCGCGTTCATGGCGATGGCCTGGTTCGCGCGCTCGTGGTTGATCTCGTAGATGTTGGCTCCTTCCTCGGCCACGATCTGCAGGAAGTCCTCCAGGGCGCCGGGACGGTCCTTGACCACCGTCCGGAGCTTGACGAACCGGCCCCGCTCGACGAGACCGCGGCGGAGCACCGTGGTCAGGAGATTCAGATCGATGTTGCCGCCACAAAGCAGCGGCGAGATGACCTCTCCGTCCGCGTAGTCGAACTCCTCGTCGAGGACCGCAGCCATCGAGACGGCGCCCGCCCCCTCGACGAGGGTCTTCGCCCGTTCGAGGAGCAGCATGATGGCGGAGGCGATCTGGGAGTCCGAGACGGTCACGAACTCGTCGACGTACTCCTCGATGATCGGGAAGGTGTTCTCGCCGACCTGGCCGGTGGCGATCCCGTCCGCGATGGTATCGACGGTATCCAGGTGGACCGGGGCGCCCTTCGCGAGGGAGTCAGCGATGGTCTCGGCGCCCTCGGCCTGGACTCCGACGACCCGGACGTCTGGCTTGCGCTCCTTGACCGCGGTCGCGATCCCGCTGATGAGTCCCCCACCACCGATCGGTACCACGACGGTCTCCAGTTCCGGACAGTCCTCGATGAGTTCGAGCCCGATGGTGCCCTGTCCGGCCATGACCGCCCTGTCCTCGTAGGCGTGGACGTAGGTGCGGCCGGTCTCCTCGGCGAGTTCGTGGGCCTTCTCCTGGGCGTCGCTGTAGTCCTCGCCGTGGAGTATCACGTCGGCGCCGTAGCTCTGGGTCGCGTTGAGCTTGGAGATGGGGGCGAACTCGGGCATGACGATCATGGCGTCGACCCCGCTTCGCTGGGCCGCGAGCGCGACCCCCTGGGCGTGGTTGCCCGCGCTCGCCGTGATAACTCCCGCTTCCTGCTCGGCCTGGGACATCGTCCGGATCCGGTTCGTCGCGCCGCGGATCTTGAACGAGCCCGTCCGCTGGGTGTTCTCGAGCTTGAGCTTGATGTCCGCGCCGGTCATCCGGGAGAAGGTCCGCTGGGCCTGGAGGGGCGTGTGCAAGGCGACGTCCTGGATGCGACCGCGCGCCGCCTCGATGTCTTCGAGACGCAACATACGCGGGGCTACACCGTTGGGGGTTGATAATTATTGGTACTCCAACTGGCGGACGTGACTGGGGGGCATTCCCCGGGCCGCTCAGAGGGGGGAGGAGAATTGGGTATCGGTCAGGCCCCTGGTCGGGGCCGGGCTGGTTTCCGGCGCCACGAGATGCTCCTTGCCCGTCGCCAGTGACGCCGGGACCGGCGGAGAAACTGCTGACCCTGGGACCCCGGTAGAGACGAGGGCCGACCACTGACACAGTCACGGACGGCTGGGCCCCATCTCGAGGCATACCAACCGGTCGTCGACTCGAAAATGCGAGGAAGAGGGGGAGTGGGGTGGGGGAAACGGGGTCGCCTCGCGTGTGACCCGCACGTGAGCGATGACACCCGGTGATAATAAATCATTCGCATCCTCGGTGAAAGTGAAATCGGGTGACAGCGAGCGTCTACGCCGAGAATCTTGCGACTGGCCGACGGCGGTCAGACCAAAATTTCGGGCCCGTCTGACTCGGAAGGATAGCCCGGCGGGACGGGTCGACGGGGGTGTCGAAGTCTTACCGCTCCTCGAGCGGCACGAAGGTCCGGTCGCTTGGGCCGATGTAGCGGCCACGCGGCCGAATGAGCCGGTTGTCTTCCTGGTATTCGAGGATGTGGCCGATCCAGCCTCCGGTGCGGCTGAGCGCGAAGATCGGCGTGTACATGTCGATAGGGATGCCGAGCTGGTAGTAAACCGAGCCCGAATAGAAGTCGACGTTGGGGGCGATCCCTTTGGCTGGCAGGCCCACCTCGTCAGTGAGGTAGTCTTCGATGGTCGTGGTGTACTCGTACCACTTGCGTTCGCCCGCCTCCTCGCTCAACGCCTCGAGCTTCGACTGGAGGATCTTCGCACGCGGGTCCTTCACGTTGTACACGCGGTGACCCCAGCCCGGGATGCGCCGGCCTTCGTCGATGGCGTTCGTGACCCACTCGCGGGGGTCCATCGCGCTCTCGTCGATCTCGAGGAGCGTCTCCATCACGTCCTGGTTGGCGCCACCGTGAAGGGGTCCGGAGAGGGCGCCGATCCCGCCCGTCACGGCGCTGTAGACGTCCGCGAGCGTGCTCGCGATGACCATCGCGGTGAACGTCGAGGCGTTGAGACCGTGATCGGCGTGGAGGATGAGGGCCATATCGAACGTCTCGGCGGCGACCTCGTCGGGTTCCTCCCCGTTGAGCATGTAGAGGAAGTTGGCGGCCAGCGGGAGGTCGGTCCGGGGTTCGACCGGCTCCTTGCCCTGCCGCAGGCGGTCGAAGGCGGCCAGCACCGTAGGAATCTTCGAGGTGATGCGCCGGCCCTTTCGCCGGGCGGCTTCGAGGTCGTCGGGGTCGGCATCCGACTCGGGTTCCTCGGCGGAGAGGGTCGAGACCGCGGTCCGGAGGGCGGCCATGGGACGCTCGTCGGCCTCGGCGAGGGGCTCGAGCTGGTCGTAGACGGTGGGCTCGACCGTGCGCTCCTCGAGCATCGGCTCGCGGAACGCGTCGAGTTCCGCCACGGTGGGGAGGTCCTCGTTCCAGAGCAGATAGAGGACTTCCTCGAAGCTCGCGCCCGCCGCGAGATCCTCGATGGAATACCCCCGATAGATGAGTTCCCCGGCGTCCCCGTCGATGGAGCTGAGGGCGGACTCCGCGGCAAGGACTCCTTCGAGACCCTTTTTGAGCTCGTCTGTCATGTTCTTGTACCTTCCAGGGTTCGACGGGTGCCGAGGTATATCTTTCGTGATGCAATCGTGTGGAAACCGGTCAAGAGCGTGGAGCCCCAGCGAGCGGGCCGTGGGGGGCCTCATGCGGCTGTCCGCCCGTGGCTCGATAGTTGAATGGCGAATGACGAACTCGACGGACATCGAAGTTACGGCGACACTTGCCGTGCATAAATGGGCAATCGTGAATGTGATTCGGTGCCAAGAACCACGTTGGGATGGCACAAACACAGATCCACAAGGGGCTCGAGGGGGTCGTCATCGACGAATCGGAACTGAGTCGGGTGTACGGCGACGAGGGCCGACTCTTGTTCAGGGGCTACGATATCGAGGACGTCGCCAGGCACGGGGACTTCGAGGAGACGCTGTATCTCATGTGGCACGGGCGCCTGCCCACGGAGGGGGAGTACGAGGACTTCGCGCGGAGCCTGGCAGCGAAACGGGCGGTGCCGCCGAAGATACTGGACACGCTGGTACGGACCTGTGCCGAGATGGACGAACACCCGATGGACATGCTGCAGGCGGCAGTCTCGGCGCTATCGGGATACGACGCGAACACCGAGGCCGACTTCGAGACGGAGACGGAGGCCGTGATCGAGATGGGGATGTCGATCGCCGCCAAGATCCCCACACTTACGGCGGCCTACAACCGGATCAGGCGAGGCGAGCAGCCGATCGAACCGCGCACGGACCTCTCCCACGCCGCGAATTTCCTCTACATGCTCGACGGCGAGGAGCCACCCGCGGCATACGTCGATGCCATGGACACGGCACTCCAGATACACATGGACCACGGCGCGAACGCCTCTACCTTCACGACGCGGGTGATCGCCAGTACGCTTGCGACCCCGTACGAGGCGGTTTCCGGCGGGATCGGGGCGCTCTCGGGGCCGCTCCACGGCGGCGCAAACCAGGACGTCCTCGACATGCTCCAGGATTACGAGGAACGCGGGTTGGACCTCGCGGACTGGGTCGAGGAATGGCTGGCGGCTGACGTGATCTACGGCTGGGGACATCGCGTGTACAACGTGAAGGACCCGCGGGCCGAGATCCTGCAAACACACGCCGAGGCACTTCTCGAGGGGGAGATCGGGGACCCGAAGTGGTACCGGATGGCACGCGACCTGGAGGCCTACCTCACCGACGAGACCGACTTCCTGGCCAAAGGGATCGCCCCGAACGTGGATTACTACTCCGGGACGGTCTACCAGGCGATGGACATCCCGCGGGACGTGTACACGAACCTCTTCACCATGAGCCGGGTCGGTGGCTGGATCGCCCACGTCATGGAGCAGTACGCGGACAACCGCATCATCCGGCCACGGATCCGGTACGTCGGCGAGGAGGACCTCGACTGGGTCCCGATGGCGGACCGGCAGGCATCGGACTGACTGCCCGCACGTTTTTGCCCGGGCGGAGCGAACCACGGTCCATGGCCGGTCGCGTCGAGTACGAACCCGCGAGCGTGAAAGACCTTCTCGCGGAGATGAAGGACACCGCCGAACTCCTGATCGACCTGTCCTATTCGGCGGTGCTCCACCGCAGCGACGGGATCGCCCGCGAGGTCCTCGAGCTCGAAGAGCGCATGGACGTCTTGCAGATCCGGGCCCGGATGAGCCTGCTGCTGGCCGCCCGGAACCCCGAGGACGCCGAGTCACTCGCACCGGTTCTGGGGATCATCGGCGCGGCCGAGAAGGTCTCGGACGCGGCCGGGGACATCGCGAAGGTCGTCCTCGAGGACATCGGGGTGCCGGAGAACATCCGGACCTCGCTGCCGGAGGCGATCGAGACACTGGTCCGGGCGGAACTCGATTCGGCCTCGCCCTACGCCGATCACTCGCTCGGGGACCTCAACCTCGAGACCGAGACCGGCGTGCGCGCCATCGCGGTTCGTCGGGGAGGGGACTGGGTCGTCAACCCCGACGCGGAGACGGTCCTCCGGGCGGACGACGTGCTGTTGCTCCGGGGCGCCGAGGAGGGGGTCGAGTCGGTCTACGAGGCGGTGACCGGAACGCCGTACCAGGCCCCTGCGCCGCCGGAAACCGGGGTCGCCGACCTCGAGCGCGCGGTCGACTCCCTTGTGCTCATGAAGAACATGAGCGAACTCGCGGTGGACCTCGCCTACGGAAGCGTCCTCTTCGACAGCGCGGACATCGCCGAGGAGGTGGTGGAGCTCGAGGCGGAGGTCGACGCCCTCAAGTCCCGCTTCGAGGCCTGGACGCTCCGCGCTGCTGGCCGCGTCGAGGACCCGGTCGGCCTGCGCGGGCTCGTGCACATCGCGACCAGCACGGAGGTCATCAGCGACGCCGCCCTCGAGATCAGCGAGGGGGTCCTCCGCGGCCTGGACGCCCACGTAGTCGTTCAGGAGGCCGTCGAGGAGTCCGACGAGATCATCGTGCGCGTGACGGTCCAGCCAGACAGCGGTCTCGACGGGACCACCCTCGGTGACCGGGCCGTGAAAACCGAGACCGGCATGCGGGTGATCGCGAAGCGGCGACCCGTCGAGGACGGGACCGAATGGACCGTCCAGCCGGGTCCGGACACCGACATCCGCGCCGGCGACGTCCTGCTCGCGAAGGGAACCCGCATGGGTGCGAACATCCTGCGCGAACTCGCGGGCATGGATCCGGTCCCCGAACCGGATTGAGCGGGCGAGGGATGTTCCAGGCGGCAGTCAGCGCCGGAACCCCACGCCGCGGACGCCAGCGGCGCTTCCGGACCGAACCGTACAAGGCAGTCCCGGGCGGCTATCCTGGTGATGCGAACGCTGGGCTCGGCGAGCGCGGCCCCCGGTGAGACGGACACGGGTCGACTGGTCGTGGGGGAGATGCGGGACGGCACCGAGGTCGGGCTGCCGGTCGCCGTTATTAATGGGGCCCGGAGCGGGAAGACCCTCTACCTGCAGGCCGTAAGCGATGGGGACGAACTGAACGGCCTGGGCGTGATCAGGCGCCTCGTTCCCAGACTCGACCCCGCGGCTCTGACGGGCACGATCCTGGTCGTGGGGATTGCCAACTTTCACGCCTTCCAGGTGGCCGAACACCGCAATCCGATCGACGATACCAAACTCAACCGGGCGTATCCCGGCGACGCGGAGGGGAGTTCCTCCGAGCGGATCGCCGCCGCGACCTTCGATATCGCCGCGGACGCCGACCTCGTGATCGACCTCCACCAGGGGTCGACGAGCCGGATGATCGACGAGGTCCGGGTGCGCTGTGGCCGCCACCACCGACTCCACGAGCAGTGTCTCGAGCTGGCCCGGGTCTTCGATCTTGGGTACGTCCTCGACCAGAAGGGACCCGACGGCCAGCTGGCCCGCGTCGCGCCGGACGAGGGCGTCCCCACCATCGATCCAGAACTGGGTGGGGCCGTCGGGCTCGACGAGGAGAGCGTCGAACAGGGGGTTACCGGCGTCATGAACGTCCTCGAGCATTACGGATTCCTCGAAGGGGCCCCCGAACCGGGGGAGCAGATCCGGGCCGGGGGATTCGAGCGCCACGGCTCACCCGTCGGCGGGCTCGTCGACGTCAAGCAGGAACTGGGGGAGACGGTCGAGGTCGGGGACCCGCTCTTCGAGGTCACGGACGCGTTCGGGGAGGTAAAGGCGCGGGTGGCCGCGGAGGCCCCGGGGGTCGTGTGGCGGATGCGGCGTCTCCCCCAGGTCGCCACCGGGGAGTACGTCTGCTCTGTGGCGACGGAGGTCGACACCGTCTGATGGGATCCACAGCCCGCCCGGCGGCGCCGGACCTCGTGTGCGCCGACTGTGGGACCGAGTACGAGGCAGGTCCCAACGAACCCTGGCGCTGCACCTGCGGCGGCCCACTCGAAATCGACGCCGAGCCCCTGCCACCGGGCCCGCCCCCCGACCTGGACCGCGACGCGGGCTTATGGGCTTTCGAGTCGCTCATGCCTGTCGAGCGGCGGGTGACGCTCGGAGAGGGGTTTACCCCGCTCGTGGGGGCACCGTCCTGGGACGCCGCGTTCAAGCTCGAGTACGTGTTCCCCTCCGGCAGTTTCAAGGATCGGGGTGCGACCACGACCCTCTCGCGAGCGGCGGCGCTTGGCGTCGAGCGGCTCGTCGAGGACTCCTCGGGGAACGCGGGCGCCGCGATCGCCCAGTACGCGGCTCGCGCCGGCATCCCGGCCGATATCTACGTTCCGGCCGGCGTCAAGGCCGCCAAGCTCCGCGCGATCGAGGGAACGGGCGCGAATGCGATCCGAATCGAGGGCAGTCGGGCTGCCGTGACCGAGGCTTGCATCGACGCGGTCGAGTCCGGGTCGGCCTGGTACGCGAGCCACGCCTGGAACCCGGCGTTCTTCGCGGGCACGGAGACGTTCGCGTTCGAGGTGGCCGCCCAGCGAGATTGGAGCGTCCCGGACGCGGTCGTGCTCCCGGTCGGACATGGCACCCTGTTTCTCGGCGCTTACCGGGGGTTCCGCCGGCTCGAACGCGCCGGCTGGACGGATGGCGTCCCGCGGCTGTTCGGGGTACAGGCAAGCGGGGTTGCGCCGCTCGTCGAGGGAGGGCATGCGGAGAGCGTCGAGCCGTCCGGTGGCCGGAACGACCTGGCCGACGGGATCCAGATCGCCGAGCCGGCCAGGGGCAACCAGATTCTGACGGCCGTCGAGGCGACCGACGGCGACGTGATCGCCATCGGCGAATCGGCGACCGAATCAGCCCTGCGGGACCTCCATCGGGCCGGCTTCTACGTGGAGCCGACGAGTGCGGTGGCGGTCGCCGGCCTGGAGGCATATCGCGAGCACACCCTCGACGGCGACGAGTCGGTGGTCGTACCCCTCACCGGGAGCGGTCTGAAGACCTGAGCGGAGCTGCTACCGACCGATCGCTGCCAAAACCAGGCCACCCCCGTCTTATCGCATGTCCGCGAGGTCGACGAACGACCCCTCGCTGGCCGTGATCCAGTGAGTGAGAAGGACCTGGTCGTCACACCCCGCCGGAAACAGCGTACACTCCTCGCCGTCGTCGTACTCCTCGATCCGATGGGCGAGGCCCCGCTCCGAGACGACCTCGGGCTTGCCGGAATGGCGGGACATACCTCAATATTGTGCCGCCGGGGCCTTGTATATATGCGGTTTGACATAGTATAATAAGGTTGTGAGACCGGGCGAGCGCCCGGGCCACCGGTCCCCGCTCGACCCTCTCGGCCCGCTTCAGGGCCGTGTCTGCCGAGTGTCGGACGGAGTTTATAAGGACACCCTGATTGTGCGGGGTGCACAATCCTCCGTGGGGTTCGTTCACATGGGGTGGAACGGCGTCCGATTGCGTGCCCGGCCTGACGGGCCGGGTCCCCCTCTTCTGGGGGTGGGGGCCTGGGGGCCGGTCCAGACCCGGAGCGTCGGGTCAGCGCTCCGCGTGGACCGGCGCGTCGAACCCACCCCGGACCAGAGGTTTGGCGATGTGACGTCGAGCACACGGCGGCACCTCGTACCAACCCAGTTCAAGGTCGCGTTCGATCTCGACGGTCGCCTTGGTCGGCGCGGTCGTCCCGCAGTCCCGGCAGCGATAACCCTGGTCTGCACCGGCGCTTTCCATCCGGTTCCCGCAGTCGGGACACGCGGGCGTCCGCCGCTCGGTCCGCACCAGGTCCCGCACGGCGAACTTCTCGAGTTTGAGCGTCCCGTCCGTGATCTCGCCGGCGACGGTGATGCGGTCCCCCGCTCGGAGCGCCCTGACCCGGTCACGGAACCGTTTGGTGGGCTCGAAGGCCGCACAGCGCAGTCGCTCGCCCCCGTCCTCGATGGTGAGAAAGACGTGTCCGCCCTGCCCGGTTTCCGCCGATTCGGCCACTGTGCCGGTGAGTCGGTAGGCCCGGTTCTCCGCGACCGTCTCGATGCTCGCCGGAGCGATGTGGGCGTCGGTCCCCTGGTTCGTCTCGAAGAGCGCCCGGGCGTAGACCGGCTCCGAATCGATTCCAGCGGCGACGGCGGCGGTCGCGTAGGGGTCATCACCACGAATCCCGTAGAGGATCGGCCCCGGGGCGTTGGGCACGCAGACCGCCTCCCCCTCGCCACGGTCGACCGTATCCCAGGCGCGCGGATAGTACGTGTCTGCGGCTTCGAAGACCGTCTTTTCGTCTACCGAGCGTGGCGTCCCCCACCTGTCGGGCTCGCGATACGCGATATATTCGTAGGTCCAATCCTCGACGGCCTCGGCAGCACCCACCGCCGCGAGCGCCCCGATTCGTCCGCGGCCCTCCTTCCAGCCCGCCTGCCGGAAGTCCGACCGGTCGAGCAATCGCTCGGCGGTGGCCAGGTCGTGAATCGTCCGGAAGGCGTCCCTGGAGAACGCGACGACCTCGCCCGGCGGTTCGCCCGGGGCGACCACGACCCCCGGGCTGGTCCGCTCGTCCGCGACCTCGGCGAGGCCCTCGACGACCTCGGTCGCCGCTGCAAGGGCCGTTTCTGGCGAAGCATCGGTGTGGATCGCGAGCGCCGCGTTCCCGCGGGTCTTGTGTTTCACCGCCGGGTTGAGGCGGACCAGCAGCAGGCGGTCGATCGTGGCCCCCTCCCAACGCAGGGCGTCGGCTACCTGTACGGCGGCGTAGGTCGTACACATCCCCCGCTCGCGGGAGTCGGTGTCGTCGAGGCCGACGATGGTCACGGGTCGGGGTAGGGCGTGGGGGGACTTAAGCGGCCGCGGACTTGCTTGTTTGTGGTCCACCCCCAAAAACCGCCCGCATGCGCCGGAGACGCGCCCACAATGCCTATAAGGGACGAGCAACGTATCCTCCCATAATGAGCCGGTCGGCACTCGTCGACAACGTGACCGCGATGCTCGTGGACGCGGGCTTCAGGGTGAGCGACCGGTGTTCGACCCGGCCGAAGAGCTTCGATCTAGCGGCCAGGCGCGGCGAGGACCTCATCCTCGTGAAGATCTTGGGGAACATCGACGCCTTCGACGCGCCCACGGGTCGCGAGATGCGCCGACTCGGGACCTACCTCCGGGGAACCCCGGTCGTCATCGGCCTGCGGACCCGCGACCAGGACCTGAAACCGGGCGTCGTGTACTTCCGGCACGGCGTGCCCGTGCTCAACCCGGATACCGCGTTGGACCTCTTCGTCCACGAGGTCCCGCCGCTGATCTACGCGGCACCCGGTGGGTTGTACGTCAACATCGACGGCGACGTGCTGGCCGACGAGCGCGAGCAGCGCGGCTGGAGCCTGGGCCGACTCGCGACGGAACTCGGCGTCTCCCGACGGACGGTGTCGAAGTACGAGGATGGGATGAACGCCAGCGTGGAGGTCGCCGCGCAGCTCGACGAGATGTTCGATCGCGATCTCACGAGCCCGGTCTCGGTGCTCGACGGGGCCGAGGACATCCGGGACGCGGACCCCACCCCCGAGGACCCGGACGTCGATCCGGAGGACGAGCCCATCGTCGCCGTCCTCACCAGGGTCGGCTTCGACGTCCATCCCACCATCAGGGCTCCATTCAAGGCGGTCGGCGAAGACACGGAGGGCGCGGAGAACCTCCTCACCGGGAACTCCTCGTTCACCGAGGCGGCGGTCAAGCGCGCCAGAATCATGGGCTCGCTCCGCCAGGTTACCCGGACCCGGTCGGTCTACTTCGTCGACGAGGCCCGGCAGGAGACCATCGAGGGGACCGCCATCGTCGAGCGCGACGAGGTCGAGGACATGGAGGACCACGACGAGTTCCGCGACCTCATCGAGGAACGCGGCGGCCAGCCCAACGCCTGAGCGACGGGGCGGGCGCCTCGACGTATTATTACTCGTGTCGTGTCGCGAGCGTGGCCAGCATCCTCGGGGCCAATTCGTCCGCCGACACCCGGGCAATCAGTGAGCCGACAGCTGGTCGAGAGATGAGGAGGCATCCGCACAATCAGTGAGCAGCAACGTGGCCAGTGAGCAGCAACGTGGCCAGTGAGCAGCAATCTGGCCAGGAAGTGAGCAGCAACCGGTCAGGGCCTCTGGCGGGACCCGGCCGTTCCCAACCGACAGCTAGGTCCCGTACGTCTCGTTCAGGTACCGGATGATCTCCTGGCTCTCGGGCATCCCGTCGACGCCGTTCTCGTTGTCGACGAGCACGGGGACCCCGGACTGGCCGCTGATCTCTTTGACCGTCGTCCGCTTGCTCTTTCGCGTGGGCACGGAGTGTTCCTCGTACTCCAGGTCGAGTTCGTCGAGGGTCCGCTTGACCCGGGCACAGTACGGACACCCGGGGGTGGTGTAGAGTTCGAGGTCGGGCATGGGGTGGTCTCCGACTGCCAGCGGTTTAGGCGCCGTGGTATGCACGAAGACTGCCTGGAACCGACGAGCCGGAGCCGTCGCTGAGTCGCATGGGCCCGGAGATTCTCGACGATCAGACCGCCCCGAACTCCACGAGCCGGCGGGCGACGTCCGCTTTGGCGAGGAGGACGGGCCGCAGCTCGGGCGGGTTCTCGAGGCGGGTCGATTCGAGCAGGTCGGTGGGGATGGCGAGTGTGCCTTGGGGGACCGATTCGCCGGCATGCACGGGGAAATGCCGGTTCTCGAGTTTCATCACGAGGGGGTGGTCCAGACGCTCGACGCCCTCGCCGGTGGCGTAGAGTTCCCTGTTCACGTCCTCGTGCTGGGCACGATGCAGGACGGCCTCGTCGCCGGGGCTCGGCTCGACGTAGAGCCGACCCAGGTAGTAGCCGCTGGAGAACGGCTCGAACATGCATGTGAATGTCTGTCATTGAACCCGATAAGTGCATCGGGCAGCAATCGGGGGCAGCGAGCCCGATCGTCCGACAGTTGTGGGGTTTGGGGCAGACGTCGGGTAGCCCTGCCGGCGCTCCATGGCCGTCCCGCGTGCCGTTCGAGGGGACCCGGCGAACGCGGGCAGACACCCTTTTCCCGCCAGGCCACCAAGTGCGGTCAGGAGATGGATTCCGGGGCGCTGCTCGACTTGCTGGGGAACGAAAATCGCCGGCGAATCTTGCGATTGCTGGCGAGGAAGCCGAGCTACGTCACCGAAATCAGCGAGTACATCGAGGTCAGTCCGAAGGCGGTCATCGATCACCTCCGTCGGCTGGAAGAGGCCGGGCTGGTCGAGAGCAACGTCGACGAGAAGCGGCGGAAGTACTTCCATATCGCACAGAACCTGCGGCTCGAGGTCCAGATTTCGCCGTACGACTACGGGGCGAAATCGGCGTATCCCGCGAGCGCCGACCTCGATCTCGGCCGGTGTTCGCATCTGCAGATCACGACGAGCTTCGACGGTACTGAGGAGGTCGCCGCCCTCGCCGCGCGGCTGGATGACCTGAAGGACCTCGAGCGCGAGCTCTCGATGGCCCAGCGCTGGGTCCAGGGCCGGCTGACCGAGGTCCAGCAGGACCTCGTGGACGCCATCGACGACGGGAACGGCGGCAAGCTCCACGCCGAGATCCTGGGCGCGCTGGCGGGCGACGTCCGCACGACCGAGACCGTCGCCCGCGAGGTGGAGGTCCCCGAGGAACTCGCCCGGTCGGTGCTCGAACGACTCGCCGAGGAGCGGGTCGTCGAGCAGAACGGGACTGGGTGGCAGATCCGGGAGTAAGCGACTGGAGCCGGCCCTCCTCGACCAACGGCGCCGGCGGCCGGTCCGGCGAGTAGATGGTTTCAAGAGTCGGGCGCGGATAGGAGCGGGCATGCAACCAGGGGACCGCGTCCGCGTCGAGCAGCGGGGGCAGACCCACGAGGGGATCGTGATGCCCTCCACGACGGTGGACAGTCTGGTGGTCAAACTCGATAGCGGCTACAACGTCGGCCTCGATCGCGAATCGGCCGCCGTCGACGTGCTCGAACGCGACGTCTACGACGTAAGCGAGGGCGAGGCCGCCGAGACCTCCGAGGTGACCTTCGACGAGGACCTGCCGACTATCTCGCTTATCTCGACGGGTGGCACCATCGCCTCGACGGTGGACTACCGCACCGGTGCCGTGACCGCACAGTTCGACGCCGAGGACGTGCTTCGGGCGGTCCCGGACCTGGCCGGGATGGCCAACTACCGCGGCCGGGTGGTGGCCAACATCCTTTCGGAAAACATGACTCCGGATGTCTGGCAGGACCTCGCCGCCACGGTGGCCGAGGAGATCGAGGCGGGGGTCGACGGCGTCGTGGTGATGCACGGGACTGACACCATGCAGTTCACGGCGAGTGCGCTCTCCTTCATGCTCGATACCCCCGTTCCCATCGTCTTCACCGGCAGCCAGCGGTCCGCTGACCGCCCCTCCTCGGACAACGTCATGAACGCGGTCGGGGCGGTCGAGGCGGCGATGGCCGACGCGGCCGAGGTCATGGTCGCGATGCACGCCTCGGAGTCAGACGACACCGTCGCGCTCCATCGGGGCACCCGCGTGCGGAAGAATCACACCTCGCGACGGGACGCCTTCGAGACCGTCGGCGGCGAACCGATGGGCGAGTTCGATTACGAGAGCGGCACGGTCACCTTCCACGGCGAGTACGCCGAACGGGGTGCTGCCGACCTGTCGGTGGCGCCGGACCTCGAGACGGCGGTGGAACTGCTCAAGTTCGTGCCGGGCAAGGACCCCACCTTCTTCGACATGGTCCGGGACAAGGAGGGCCTCGTCATCGAGGGCACCGGGCTCGGCCACGTCCACACCGACCGGATCGAGACCATCGAGCGCCTGGTCGAGAGCGGCACGCGGGTCGTGATGACGAGCCAGTGCATCGAGGGCCGGGTCTGCGACCGGGTCTACGACACCGGCCGCGACCTGCTCGACGCCGGCGTCATCGAGGGCGAGGACATGCTCCCGGGGACCGCGATGGTGAAGCTGATGTGGGTGCTGGCGAACCGCGCGGACGTCGCCGAGGCCATGCGGACCCCGCTCGCCGGCGAAATCACGGAGCGGTCGGTCCCCTGGCAATGACGGTGCGACAGGCCCGCGAGTCTGACCACGAGGCGGTCACTGCTTTCACCGCCGACACGTGGGACCGGTACGACGGCGACTACATCCCCGACGTCTTTCTGGACTGGGTCGACTCCGACGACGAGACCCAGCGAACGCTCGTCGCCACCCTCGAGGAGACCCCGGTGGGCATCGTCCGGGCAGTGCTGCTCTCCGAGCACGAGGCCTGGTTCCAGGGCATGCGCGTCGACCCGACCCACCGCGACGCCGGCATCGGCCGGAACCTGGCCCATGCCTCGTTCGACTGGGCCCGGGACCAGGGTGCCACGATCGGTCGCAACATGGTCTTCTCGTGGAACGCGCAGGGTCTCGGCCTGTCCCGGGCGGCGGGCTTCGAGCCGGAGATGGAGTTCCGGTGGGCCCATCCCGATCCCGATCCGGACGCCGAACCCGAGGCCGACGTACACGCGGACCGCAACGCTGCCTGGAGTTACTGGCAGCGGACGCCCGAACGGGACAGTCTGCGGGGGCTCGGCCTCCACATGGGCGAGTCCTGGGCCGTCTCGGAGGTCACCCCGAGCCGACTGGCGACCGCTCGGGACGACCAGGCCTTGATCGTCCTCGATGACGGTGGCACCGTCGGGATGACCTACCGCGTTCGGGTCTACGACCGTGAGCGCGAGGGAAGGGAGGAGACCTGGGCGGAGTACGGCGCCGCCGCCTGGGACGACGAGGCGGCGTGTGGAGACCTGATGGCGGCCATCGCCCGCGACGCGGCCTCGGTCGACGCCGACTTCGTCCGGGTGCTCATCCCCGAGACGCCCCGCTCCGTCAGCGACGTCTCCCTCCACCGCGTCGAGATATCGGAGGACCCGGACTTCGTGATGGCCGTCGATCTCAGCCGCGACACTGCATTGTTATAATGTGCGCACGGCGCTCGCTCGCGCCCGCTCAGCCGCCGCTGACGGGCGGGAACATCGCCAGCTCGTCGTCAGCAGCGACGGCCGTCTCCAGCCCAGAGCCGGCCGCGAAGACGTTCTCGCCGTTCCGCAGCACGTTGATATGCTCGGCGAGTTCCCCGTCGGCGTCGAGGACGCGGTCCCGGAGGGCAGGGTGGCCGTCCAGCAACGCCTCCAACGCGTCGGCGACCGTCGCCTCTCCCTCGAGGTCGACGGTCACCCGCTTCTGACCGGCCACCTCGGCGAGGTCGGCGAACAGCTTCCACTGCATGCCCGGCCGTTGGGTCCCGCGGACAAAGAGGCTTTCAGGTCGCGGTGCTCTCCGCCCCCAGGCGCCGGATGGTCGCGGGTCGGGCGACGAGATAGACGCGATCACCCCGTTCGAGCGTGCGAGTCCGTCTGGGGATCGGTTCGATCGGCCCGTCTGCGGGTTTGATCGCGACGACGGTGGCCCCGAGGTCCGCGACCGTCGTCCCGGCCAGGCCCGAATCCCGGTCGACGGTCACCGTGGCCATGGTCTCGTCCGCAGCTCTGAGCAGGCCGGCGAACGCCCGAGTGTCCCCCGTCTGAGAGGGTAGCGTGAGTAGCCGGTAGCTCCCGCCGGCGAGGGCACGGGCCTGCTGCTCATCGAGGGCGAGGGTCACCACATCTCCAGCGACGCCCCGGATCTCGGCGGTCGCGACGCGTTCGGGTGTGGACGTCTCACGGTGGTCCCGTGGGCCCTCGACGGCGCGCCACACCTGAACGAGGTCGCCCGGACTCGCGGAGTTGGGCGGGTCAGCGGTCACGGCGACGGCACTCGTTCCCGGGCCCAGGGTGGGACCGATCCCCGCGATCCGCTGTCCGACGGCGAGGTACTCGACGGTCCCGTCGACCGCCAGGTCGACGTCGACGTAGCCCACCTCGAAATCGGCCTTCAATCGCGTCGCGAGACGGTCACGGAGCCCCTCGACGGTAAGGCCTCGCGGGAAGATGAACGTGCGGCCGGCAAGCGTCTCCTTCACGCTCGGTGCGACGGGGTCGTAGCCGTCGATGTCCCCGATGCGGTCGGGCAGGGTGACGGTCGTTCGTCGGCCGACAGTCGTCACGAGTCGGCTCACGTCGCCTTCGACGTCGGTCGCGCCGGAGACCGCCACGGCGGCCGTGACGACCCGATCACCGACCCTGAGCGCGACTGGCGTGACGAGCGCCGCGGTGAGGAAGGCGACGGTATTGAACACGACCGCCTCGGCCTCGAGGTACCCCCCTTCGCCGACGACGACCGCGCCCAGTGCCCCGCGGGTGTTGAGGTAGAGTGCCACCGCCGAGAGGCCGGCCAGGAGGGCGACGCCACCCGGCACCCGCTGTCTGAAGTACCAGCGATAGCCCATGGCGGTTCCCACGGCTGCGAGCGCGGCGAGCGTCGTCAAACCGGCCACCCCCACCAGCTGGGACATGACAGGGCCGGTCGAAATCGCCATCACGCGACCGCCTCCCTGAACGCTCGGAGTTGCTGTCCGGGGCCCACCACGAACACCTCGTCGCCGCCGGCGATCGTCGTCTCGCCACGCGGGGCCATCTGCCACCCGTCGTCGTGGCGGTGGGCCAGGATGGCCACGCCGTACGCGTCCCGGACTCCGGCTTCGGCGAGGGTCTCGCCAGCGAGCGGACCCCCCGAGTCGATAGTGACGCGTTCGATGCCCTGGCCCGACCGCCGGAGCATCGAAACCAGTTCGAACTCCCGGCGGGTTCCGCGACTCTCGACCACGATGCGGGCCCCGGACGATGCCAGGAGCGTTTCGGCCTCACTCGGCGAGACTGCGACCGTGACTCGCCCCATTCCGCCGGTCGTCGTCGGCGCGCGCCGTGTCGACTGTCCGTTCGGACCATCGGCGTGCCCGTCGGGCGCTTCGGCCTCGGATGTCTCTCCAGCCGACTCGGTCGCCGGTTCCGTCTTCGGGTCGGATTTCGCACTCACGACGGTTCCCTGGACGACGCTGTCGCCTGCCAGGACCGTGCAGACGTCACCCCGAGCGACTCCTGTCGGGACGAGGGCGTCGATGGAGACGGCTCGGGTTCCCGGTTCCAGCCGATTCGATACGCCCGCGCTCGGTGGGGCGGCGACGACGCGTGCCCGCCCCCGACTGTCGACGGTGACCGAGACCTCCTGGAGGTCGAATTCGGCCGCGAGCCGCTCTGCCATGCGGCTTTCGAGTTCCGAGAGGGTGAGGTCGGCGGGGAACTGCCAGGCGATGGACTCCAGGTCATCCCGGAGCTGGTCCGGGAGCGGCGGGTACCCTTCCATGTCCCGGACCTCGCCGACCACCTCGACCCGGACCTGGCCGAATCCGCCCACGAGGTCGACGACCTCCCGGGAGACCGTTCGATCGCGCAATTCCCGCCAGGAGAGCCGGCGCGGGGCCTCGCCGCCGAGCTGGTCGCCTTTCGCGTGCGTGTACAACGTGAGCATCAGAACCACGATGACCGCGGTGACCAGCGTGGTGCTGTTGGCCTGCTGGGTGATCGCGGGATCGGCGAGGGCGAGCAGCCCGCCGTTCACGCCCGCGAGCGCCAGCCCCAGGACGACGACGGCGAAGGCCGGGATCGACACGCCGGTGATGTATCGGAACCCGAAGCCCAGCCCGAAGGCGATGACCGCCGGAATCACGCCCGTCAGGATGCCCAGATAGAGGCCCCGGAGCACCTCGAAGGGCATCGTCGTCACCATGGGACGAACTGCTCCGCCATCACGTAAAAAGGTGGACCCGTGCCCGCAGCCGGATTTCCGAGACCGGGCGCTACCCGTAGAGCGCAGCGACCGCGTCCAGGCTGATGCGGATGGCCCGACCGACGTTGTTCTTGGCCTTCTCGGGGAGTTCCTCGTCGCCGTCGGCCCCCTTCTGGGTTCCCTCCACGAGATTCCCGTCCACTGTACAGATCGCGCCCGCCTGCATCCCGCGGCGCCTCGCGAGGGTGAAGACGGCGGCGGCCTCCATCTCGACGGCCAGGATACCGGCCGCCTCCCACTCCTCGACGGAGGCCTCGGTCTCGGCGTAGAACGCATCGTCACTGGCGATGGCGCCCACGTGGACCTCCTCGTCGTTGTCCTCGGCGGCGTCGACCAGCGCACCCGTGACCTCGAAGTCCGGGACGGCAGGGAATTCCACGCTCTCGTAGCGCTTGCTGGTCCCTTCGTTCTTTGCCGCACCAGTGGCGACCACCATGTCGCCGATCTCGATGCCGGACTGGAGCGCGCCGGTCGTCCCGACCCTGATGACGGTCTCGACGCCCACCCGCTGGAGCTCCTCGACCGCGATCGCGGCCGACGGACAGCCGATCCCGGTGGAGGCGATCGTCAGGGGGACCCCCTCGTACGTGGCATTGACCAGTTTGTACTCGCGGTTCTCGGCCACGGTCTCGGCGTCCTCGCACTGGCTGGCGATGCGGTCGACCCGCCCGGGGTCGCCGGGAATCAGGGCGACCTCGTGTACCTCCCCCTCTGCGACCTGGATGTGTGGTTGGGTTCCCATACTCCGGTTCCGGCGGGGGGCGAGGAAAAGCGCCCCGGTTCGAGGCCCCGGGGGTGCCTGCGGCAGTCAGGCGGACCCCGGCCCACTGTCTACGTCTCTTCGTCGCGGTACTGCTCGTCGAGGAACCGCGCGAGTTCGGCCTGGGACGGGGCGGTCCTGGCTCCTTCCTCGCAGGCGGCCAGGGCCCCACACGCGTTCGCCACCTCCAGGGCCCGCTCGTAGTCGGTCTCGGTGTCGGTGGCGGGATCGAGCACCATCCCACCCACCGTCGTCGCCAGGAACCCGGCCGCGAACGCGTCGCCGGCCCCGGTGGTGTCCACCGGATCGACGCCGAATCCGGGGTGTTCGTAGGTCCCGTCGGGGGTATAGACCGTCGCGCCGGCCGCGCCGTGCTTGACGACGATGACGCGGTCGGTGCCGGCCACCACTTCCTCTGGGGCGGCTCTGGCGGAGGCCAGGGCCTCGACCGCCTCGCGATCGTTGAGGAAGAGGACGTCGACCGCGTCGAGGAGGTCGTCGTAATCCCGCTCGCCCAGCCGCCGGCCCGGGTCGAAGCTGACGGTGAGCCCGCCGTCCGTCGCGATATCGACGAGCCGCCGGGCGGTGTCCGGCCGCTGACTCGTGAGATGCAGGTGCGCTGCGGCCGCGATCGCCTCCTCGTCGAGGTCCTCGGGGCCGATGGCCTCGTTCACGCCGTCGTTCGCGAGGACCATGACTTCGCCACTGTCGTCGACGATGAGGTACTTCACCGTCGTGGCCCCGCCCTCGACGGTCCGGACGCCGGAGAGGTCCACGCCGGCGGCCTCGAGTTCGCGGCGGGCCAGGAGTCCGTGATCGTCGTCGCCGACGCTGCCGATGAGTCCCACCGAGACCTCGAAGCCGGCGAGTGCGCTGGCCACGTTTGCGGCGCTTCCGCCACCGGAACGGTGCTGGGAGCGGATACGCGCCTCGCCGTCGGGTTCTGGGAGGGCGGCGACTCGCAGGGTAACGTCCCAGTTGAGGTGCCCGGCGGCGATGATCCGCACCATGCCGGCCCGTCGGGGCCTCGCCGCTTAAATCCCGGCGGGACCGAGGACCGCGAAGAGAAGCACATTGTGGGCACCGGGCCCGAGTCCGACCGCCGTCACCAGTAGTAACAGCGAATTTCCGCCCTGTGGATCGTCGCGCACGTAATCGGCGAGCAGCCACACGACGCCGACCGCGACGGCGAGTTTGACGAGAACGAATAGCCAGCCGGTGCCCAGCGCGTCGGCGGTCGGGAGGCTTCCGGCCACCTCAAGGACCAGCCGCGAGAGCGGGGTCTGCTCGCCGAATCCGAGGACGTCGACGCCGATAGCGGTCGAGACGCCGTCGAGGGCGTGGGCGAAAACAGCGAGTGCGCCCGCCAGACCGACTGCGTCCGCGACGGCAGGCTTGAGCCGCGCGAAGCTACCCCACACGACCGTGGCGAGAACGGCCGCGATAACGACGCCACCGAGGGGCCACCATGGCGAGAGGGAGCCCCACACGGACCCGATGGCCAGGGCGAATCCCCAGGGGAGCACTGCTGCGACGATACCCCCCTCGGCGAGGTGTCGTTCCGGCGATTCGGTCCGGTCCGCTCCGAGCCACACCAATCCCGCGACCACGAGCGTGGTGGCGTACACCGTCGGGGAGCCGAACAGCGGGGCCAGGCGGGCCGGCACCACCCCGATCTGGTAGAGCACGTAGAGGCCGGCGCCCGCCACCATCCACGGGCCGAGCGCGACGACCGTGGTCGTCGAGATGGCGACCTGGCGCCGTCGAAGCCCGGCGAGCACGAGCGCGACTGCAACGAGAATCCCCAACAGGTATGGAAGCGGCGGCAGCGTCGTCCCGCTGGGGAGGACCATATCGGTCGTGGGAGAGTCGCCCGTAAACGGTTTGCTATTCCTCGGCTTCGCCGGCCCGCGCGCTCGCCTCGTCGGGATCCTCGGGCTCGGCCCAGGGCTCGGTGTCCACCTCGCCGTAGAGTTCCCGCATGAGCGTCACGATGCTCTCCGGGGGGAACTGCCCGCGCTCGGTCACGATCGCGTCGACGTGCCGGGGCGGCGTCACGTCGAAGGCGGGGTTGTGCACGTCGATGTCCCCGATCGCTTCGCGCCGCTCGGGCGCCAGGACTTCGGCCTCCGCGCGCATCTCGATCTCGACGGTATGTCCCGTGAGCGTCCCTGGATGGAGCTTGAGCGTCTGGGCCGCGACCACGATCGGCGTGCCCCGCTCCCTGGCGGAGACCGCGAGGCCGCTCGTTCCGATCTTATTGACGACCGAGCCGTCGGCGGCGATGCTGTCCGCGCCCACCAGGACGTGATCGGCGTCGTCGAGGTAGCGGTGGGCGGCGTTATCGACGATGAGCGTGACCGGCACGCCCATGTCCCGGAGCTGTTCGGCGGTGATCAGCCCCTGATTGCGCGGCCGGGTCTCCTTCACGATGGCTTCCAGGTGCTTCCCATCGGCGACCGCGTGTTCGACCGTGGCCAGCGCGTCGGTCGAGTGACAGTGGGTCATGATCACGTCGCCGTCGCGCAGTCGGTTGGCGCCGATCCGACCGAGACGGTCCTGGGCGCTCTCGAGGTCCTCGAGGAAGCGGTCGGTGGTCTCGACGACCGATTCGCGGAGTTCCGCCACGCTCCCACCCTCCATGCCCCGCAGGACGAATCGTAGGGCGTTCGGGAGGCTCACTGCCGTGGGGCGCGTGTCGTGGAGGTGCTTGGCAGCCGTCCGCATTTCGGCCTCGAAGGCCGCCGGATCGGATGCCTCGGAGGCCCGAGCTTCCGCGGCGAGGGCTTCGGCCGCGGCCGCCGCGATGCTCGCCGCCCCTCGAATCTCCATGGTCGCGATGTCCTCGGCGGTCGCCTCGACCTCCTGGGTTGGCATGGCCGGCCAGTTGGTGGCGGGGCCACAAAAGCTTCGGGCGGCGCGGGAACGATAGCTTCACGATGGCGTGTCAATATTATTATGTATGGTCTCTCGCCGTGTCACTCTCGGAGTCGGGCTTTTCGCGCTCGCGCTCCTGTTCGCGGGCCTCGCCTTCGCCACGACCGATTTCCACGCCATGGAGTCGAACACGGCAGCCGACGTCACGGTGGGCACCGCCAGGGCCACCAATACCACCGTCCCGCTCGACCGACCGCTCCAGCTCGTCGTCCTCGGCGATGGCCCCGTGGCGGCGCAACTCGGGCCGGCTCTGAGCAACGGGCTCTCTCCCCGGTTTGCCGACATCGAACTCGCCGACGAACCAGCCGCCGCCTACCCCGGCGCGGTGCTGGTCGTCGACGTCGAGGAAGCCGGACTGGACTACGATCCGTTCTCGCCCACTGCGGACGTGGTACTCGAGTTCGCCTTCGTCGGCTCGGGGAACGGCACCCGGGCCAGGCAGTTCGTCACGGAGGATCAGTTGCTGGTCATCACCAATCGCGACCGGTACGTCCTCAAGGGGGACCTCGCGCTCCGGGACGAGAGTCGGGGCATCGTCACGCTTCCGGCCTACCGAAAGCACGTCACCGAACGCCTCGTGGAGCGACTCTCGGCCTCGCTGCTCGACGCGCCGGGCATGGGCGTGGAGTCGTGATCGAGTTGGTCAGGCCGCGCTCGAACGGCCGCCTTTTTCAGCCGGCCGGCCGTTCGAGACGCCATGAACCGGAGTGAACTCGCCCCGCACATCGACCATACTGTCCTGGGGCCGGCGACGACGATGGACGACGTCGAGCGAGTCCTCGACGAGTCCATGGAGTGGGGGATGAACGCCTGTATCCCACCGTGCTACGTGGCTGAGGCCCGGGAGTACGCCGACGAGGACCTCACCATCGCCACGGTAGTCGGCTTCCCCCACGGCCACCACGAGCCCCGTATCAAACTCGAGGAAGCCGTGCAGGCCTGGGAGGCCGGCGCGGACGAGCTGGACGTGGTGCTGAACGTCGGGCGTCTGAAGGCCGGCCAGATGGACGCCGTGACGGAGGAACTCGCGGAGATGGTCGCCGCCGTTCCCGTCCCGGTCAAGGTCATCATCGAGACGGTGCTTCTGACCGACGAAGAGAAGCGCCGGGCGAGTCGCGCCGCCGCGGCGGCCGACGCGGACTTCGTCAAGACCTCGACCGGGTTCGCCGACGGCGGCGCGGTGGCGTCGGACGTCGAACTCATGGCGGAGTTCCTCCCCGTGAAGGCCAGCGGCGGCATCGGCAGTTACGAGGCGGCGATGACCATGCTGGAGGCCGGGGCCGAACGCATCGGCGCCAGCTCGGGGGTCGCGATACTCGAGGGCGCCCCCGAGTAGGGGCTCCGAGGCGACCCGCCGCGACAGTCAAACCAACGGCAGGGCCGCAAGCGCGACGTTTTTCCGGGACCGCGACAATCTCCAGTCGATGGCCCGGTACCACATCGAGACCTACGGCTGCACGTCCAACCGGGGCGAGAGCCGCGCCATCGAGCGGCGCCTCCGGGACGGCGGCCACCGGCCGGTCGATTCGGCCGACGCCGCCGACGTGGCCATCCTCAACACGTGCACCGTGGTCGAGACCACGGAGGACAACATGCTCCGCCGGGCCCGAGAGCTCTCCGATGAGACCGCCGACCTGATCGTCACCGGGTGCATGGCCCTGGCCCAGGGCACGGCCTTCGAGGAAGCCGACGTGGACGCCACGGTCGTGGGCTGGGACGAGGTGCCGGAAGCGGTGGCTAACGGCGAATGTCCCACGACGACCCCGGACACCGACCCGGTCCTCGACGGCGTGATCGGCATCCTGCCGATCGCCCGGGGCTGCATGAGCGACTGCTCGTACTGCATCACCAAGTTCGCGACCGGGCGGATCGACTCGCCCTCCATCGAGACGAACGTGGAGCGAGCGCGCGAGCTCGTCGAGGCGGGCGCTTCGGAGATCCGGATCACCGGGCAGGACACCGGCGTCTACGGACTCGACCAGGGGGAGCGGTGGCTGCCAGCGCTGCTCCGCGAGATCTGCGCGATCGAGGGCGAGTTCCGCGTGCGGGTCGGGATGGCGAACCCCTGGGGTGTCCACGCCGTCCGGGAGGAACTGGCCCAGACCTTCGCCGAATGCGAGAAGCTCTACAACTTCCTGCACGTCCCGGTCCAGTCGGGGTCGGACGACGTACTCGCGGACATGCGTCGCCAGCACACGGTCGCGGAGTTCCGCGAGGTGGTCGAGACCTTCGACCGCACCCTCGCGGACTGGACCCTCGCGACTGACTTCGTGGTCGGGTTCCCGACCGAGACCGAGGAGGACTTCGAGCAGAGCATGGCGCTGCTCGAGACCGTCGCTCCCGAGACCGTCAACATCACCCGGTTCTCCAAGCGACCGGGGACCGACGCCGCGGAGATGAAGGGCCTGGGCGGGACGGTCAAGAAGGAACGGTCGAAGGCCATGACCGACCGCAAGCAGGCCGTCGTCGGGGCGGCCCACGAGGCCCTGGTGGGCGCCCATCGGGACGTGCTCGCGGTGGAACCGGGCAAGCACGACTCGGTCCAGGCCTTCGACGACGCTTACCACCAGATCGTCATCCCGGACGCCGCCGCGCGCGGCATCGAGCCCGGCGACCGGGTGACCGTCGAGGTCACTGATCACAACACGCTCTACGCGTTCGGCGAACCGGTCTGAGCCCGGGTGTGGCGGCAACGGAGCGGCCGGGAGACGCTCGGGGCGAACAGGCGACACGCATCCAGCTGTGGGCGTGTTTCTGCGCCGAGGTGGTGTGTCACGCTCCCGCCGTGTTCACCCCGGCCCAGTGCTCAGGTCACGGGTCGGCCTGGTCCGGGGTTCATTCATAAAGGTTCGTGCGCGGAGGCGACCGGGCCGACGCGGGAAGGGCACGCGGCGGGGGACCAAAATCAGCCGTCGATCTCGACCGCCCGGTCCGGCCCGTGGTCGGTCGCGTCTTCGAGGTCCGCGAAGGCCTCGTGAAGGCGCTCGTACGTGTCTTCGATCGCCTCCACGATGACCTTCGTGTCGGAGATAATCGGCATGAAGTTGGTGTCCCCGCCCCAGCGCGGCACGACGTGCGTGTGGAGGTGGTCGTCGATCGACCCGCCGGCTGCGTGCCCCCCGAGGTTGAGCCCAGTGTTGATTCCCTGCGGGTTCATCGCCTGGTTCAGCGCCGCGATCGTGTGCTGGACGAGTCTCGCATGACCCAGCAGCTGGTCGTCGTCGAGGGCGCCGTACTCGCCGGTGTGCTCGTTGGGCACCACCATCGAGTGGCCCGGGTTGTAGGGGTAGTTGTTGAGGATGACGAAGGCGTGCTCGCCCCGCGCGAGGATGCGGTTCTCCCGGTCGGCATCCTGGCCGGGTAGCTCGCAGAAGACACACCCCTCGACCTGCTCGGCCGGGTCCTGGCGCTCGACCCACTCGATGCGCCACGGGGCGAAGATGGAGTCCATGCGTCGGGGTGGGAGTGCGGGCGAGGTAACTGTTGGGCTCGGGGTATGGGCGCGTATCTGACCCACCGCAGGTATGGCCCGTGGGCGGCTCCCAGCTACCGGGTCGTGACCTCGATGCCGTCCTCGGTGACGACGAAGGTGTGCTCGGCCTGGCTCACCATCGCGCCGTCGACTTCCTTCAGCACCGGGTAGCTCCGGACGACGTCCTGCTGTTCGAGCCGCTGGAGGGTCATGTCGGTGCGGCCGCCCTCGAACCAGCGCGCGGCGAAGGGCAGGCGGTCGTAGCGCTCGCTGATGTCCTCGAGTAGCTGGCGGGCCTGGCGGTTCCGGACGTTCCGCTCGGCCTCGAGCGAGAAGATCTCCGTCTTCTGGCCCTCGGAGACCTTCCCGCGGCCGTCGGTCGCGAACGGCTCGACTGCGATCACGTCGCCCGGCTGGAGTTCGACCCCCGACTGGACCCGGCGATTCGGCACGTTCGGGCCGGTGTGGGCATCGTAGTGCTCGAGCCCGTGCCCGGTGAGGTTCACGATCGGGTTGTAGCCGTAGGCCTCGATGACCTCCTGGATCTCGGCCCCCATCTCGCCCGTGTGGGTGCCCGGTCCCGCAACGTCCAGGGCGGCGGCGAGGGCCTCCTCGGCGGCCTCGACCAGCTCGGTGTGGTTTCCGAGGTCGACGGTCACGGCGGCGTCGGCGATCCAGCCGTCCACGTGGACCCCGACGTCCAGACAGACCAGGTCGCCGCCCTGGAACTCGGTCTCGTCGTCCCGGCCTGGTGTGGCGTGGGAGGCCTCCTCGTTCACGCTGATGTTCGCCGGGAACGCCGGCTCGCCACCCAGTTCCCGGGTCTGCTCCTCCGCGAACTCGGCGACCTCGAGGTGGGTCGTCCCGGGCGCGACCCGCTCGGCGGCGGCGTCGAGCACCTCGCGCAGGATCGAACCGGCCTCTCGGTACTTCTCGAACGCCTCGTCGGAGAGGTCCACGTCGCTCATAGGCCTCGATTCAGCCGACATCGGGAAAGCGCTTGCGGGTCCGACGCTTGCGGTGTGGGCTCTGTCCCCGCTCAGTCCAGCGACGCGGCGGCGGTCTGCATCTCCGCCGAGTTGAACGCACTGCCCCGGCTCCCCTCGCGGTCCACGACGATGACGCCAGCCCTGGAGCCGGTCCGTTCCTCCAGGGTCTCGATCGCCCGGTCGGCGGCGGCCTGCGGGCCCACCCCGGCTTCGAGCTGGTCGACGGCCATCCGGGTGAGCGTGACCTTCGCGATGTCCTCGCCGGCGCCGGTCGCGCTCGCGGCGCCCGCCGGCGACGCGTAGAAGCCGCTGCCCACCTGGGGCACGTCGCCGACCCGACCCGCCAGGGCGAACCAGCGACCCCCCGTCGAGGTTGCCGCCGCGAGCTGCTCGCCGTCCGTGGCGACCGCCCCGACGGTGTCGCTCCCTCCGAACCGCTCGCGGACCCATTCGAGCTGGGCCCCGGGGCCTGCGTCCGGTGGTGCAGGGGCGTCTGCCCAGCGCTCCCGCGACCGCTCGGAGCGGAGCTCGACACCGGTTTCGACCCCGAAGTCCTCGGCGAGGGCGACGGCGTGGTCTCCCGCGACGAGAACGTGGGGTGTGTCCTCGAGGACGACCCTCGCGGCGCTCGCGGCGTGTTCGACGCCCTCCATCGCGGCAACTGCCCCGACGTCACCTCGCCCGGTCATCATGCCGGCGTCGGTCCTGGGCACGCCGTCGCTCTGGATCGCGCCGCCGACCCCCGCGTTGAACCGTGGCGAGGACTCGAGGACCCCGATAGCGGCTTCGACCGCGTCGAGCGGGGCCTCTGCCCCGGTGCCCTCCTCGGCGGCCCGGTCGAGTATCGATTGCCTGGGCTCGGGTTCCTCGGGCTCGTTCCCGGCGCCGCCGTGGACGAGTACGTGCATAGCTCGACTCGCGTGCGGGCCGGTCGAAAAGGTGCCGGAGTCCCGGTCCTGGCACCGTCCGCAGCGAGCGTCCCGACCGGCTCCAGCGTTGCCACCCGCGGCCCCAGTGAGAGACCGTACCGACAGCATCTCGACAGTTGTGACCAAACCCCACAGTCGCGCGTCGAACCGCCAGCGACGGAAACAGCAGTCCTTTTGCCGTTTCCTGCGGACATGCAGGTGCTATGAGCTACGATCTCGTCTCGGTCCCCGAGGACGGGGAGCCGATCACGTACGACGACGCCGCCGACGAACTCTCGGTCCCCGATACCCCCATCGTCCCGATCATCTACGGGGACGGCACGGGGGTCGACGTCGGGCCCGCCGCCCAGTCGGTGCTGCAGGCGGCCGCCGAAGCCACCGGCCGACACATCGAATGGATGCGGGTCTACGCGGGGGAGAGCGCCCGCGAGAAGTACGACGAGAACCTCCCCGCGGACACCGTCGACGCGATCCGCGAGTTCCGGGTCGCGATCAAGGGTCCGCTGACGACCCCAGTCGGAGCCGGCTTCCGGAGCCTGAACGTCGCACTCCGCCAGAAACTAGACCTCTATGCGAATGTCCGGCCCACCTATTATCTAGAAGGGGTGCCCTCGCCGGTCTCCCGGCCCGATGCCATGGACATGATCATGTTCCGGGAGAACACCGAGGACGTCTACGCCGGCATCGAGTGGGAGGCCGGCACCGAGGAGGTCGAGCGGGTCCGGGCGTTCGTCGAGGACGAGATGGGCTACGACGAGACCATCCACGACGGCCCGGTCGGCATCGGCATCAAGCCCATCACGGAGTTCGGCACCAAGCGGCTGGTCCGGGAGGCCATCGACTACGCCCTGGAGAACGATCGGGACTCGGTGACGCTGGTCCACAAGGGCAACATCATGAAGTTCACCGAGGGGCAGTTCCGCGACTGGGGCTACGAGGTCGCCGAGGAGGAGTACGGCGAGGAGGTCATCACCGAGGACACGCTCTGGGAGGAGCGGGACGGGGACCCGCCGGAAGACGCCGTGGTCGTCAACGACCGCATCGCGGACAACATGCTCCAGCAGCTGCTGACCCGCACCGACGAGTACGACGTCCTCGCGCTCCCGAACCTCAACGGCGACTACCTCTCGGACTCGGCCGGCGCCCAGATCGGCGGGCTCGGCATCGCGCCCGGTGCCAACTTCGGCGAGGGTCGCGTGCTGGCCGAACCGGTCCACGGCTCGGCGCCGAAGTACGCCGGCCAGGACAAGGTGAACCCGGCGGCGATGATCCTCTCGGGCCGGCTAATGCTGGAGTACATGGGCTGGGACGACGCGGCGGACCTGGTGCGGGACGCCGTCGAGGACACCATCGCCTCGAAGTACGTGACCTACGACCTCCACCGCCAGATCGAGGGCGGGACGAAGGTTTCGACCAGCGAGTTCGCCGAGCGGGTCGCCGAGACCATCGAGTCTCTCGCGTAGGACTCCAGCACCCCCCGCGGACCTGTGACCCGTCGCCGTCGTCTGTCACCGTCAGTCCGCCCAGTCGGGGTCCGTCCGCGGCGGGCTGAAGATGTCGATGCCTTCGACTATCGTATCGCCCTCATTGACGGCTGCGTGGGGCTCATCTCCCGCGAGGCTGTAAGAGTCCCCGGCCGAGATTTTGATCTTTCCTCCCTCGACCTCGAAGGTGAGCGTACCGCTGGTCACGTAGCCGAGTTGCTCGTGGGGATGGCTGTGTTCGGGGACCGTGGCTCCCGGATCGATCCTGAAGTGCTGGATGCTCATCCGCTCGCCAGCCGCGAGGAGCTTGAGGTGGACGCCGTCGACCGGTTCCGCGCTGGCCTTCCCTGAGACAGACTGTCGGTCCATGGTCGGTCCACGCGGGCGTCCCCTAAAGGTTCAACTGCGAGGACGACTGCCCCCTAAAGGTTCAACTGCGAGGGCGTCCGACCCCGTGGTATGTACGCGGTGGTCGGGTGCTCGTCGTGCGACGCGCTGTGGATCGTCGAGGGTCGGCCGGAGACGACCAGCTGTCCCCGTTGCCGGAGCCGCCACCAGTTCGACCGCCTGAAGCGGTTCGTGACAACCGAGGACAAGGACGAGGCCAGGGAAGTCAGGGCGGCGATGCTCGCCGACAGGCAGGACCAGTCCGACGCCTACGAGTCCCTGGATTCGGTGGGCGACATGGAATCAGTCCTCGACGAGGTGGGAATCGAGGACGACGAATTCCTCGCCGCGAAGGGTGTCGACCCGGACGCGGCAGAGGCGGCGGGAGACGAGGCCACCGCCAGCGCCACGAGAACGAGCCGCCGGGAGCGGGTACTCGATGCGCTGCGAACGCTCGATGAACCGTCGGAAGCCGAGGTCGTGGCCCACGCCACGGAGCGGGGCGTTCCCGAAGATTACGTCAGAACCGCCCTGGAGAAACTGACCCGGGCCGGCGAGATTACCCGGACGCCGGACGGGTATCGGTTGGTGTAGTTCGCGCGCGGATTACTAGTCCCCGATGTGGTAACTCAGTCCAGGTTGCGCAGTTCCCAGATGTGGTAACTCAGTCCAGGTTGCGCAAACTCGAGAACAGTTCCTCGAGCCGTTCCAGAGTGGTGCTGGTAAGAACGTCGAGGATGGTCTCCCACTCGCTGTACTGGCGTTCGAGGAACCGGATCTTCTCGAGATCGGCCTCGGCCTGTGGATGATCGACCTCGTCGAGGTGCTTCTCGGCGGCGTCCAGAGCCTGGGTCATGGTCCGGAACTCCCGGCGGACCTCCTGGTTGAGGATCTGCTGGGCGATGCGCCACGCGTCGGTCTCGGCCTCGAAGTACAGCCGCTTGCCCTCGCCCGGGATCGACCGGCGCTTGATGAAGTGGAGTCGTTCCATCGCCTGCATGGCGGTGCTCACCGTTGACTTTGCGTAGCCGCTCCGGTCGGCGAGGTCGTCGAGCGAGAGAGGCTCCTCGGCGAAGTACAGGATGGCGTAGAGCCGCCCGTAGCTCCCGTTCAACCCGTAGACCTCGGCTGACCGAGCGGCCGCCTCTATTACCTCCTCACGCGCTGCCTGCACCTCCTCGGGGATGTCCCGCCCGCTCATCGTGCGAGAATACGGTTGGAACCGTTAAAATCATTTGGTTCGGTATATTCAGTAAATAGTGAATATGTCTGCCGAGCCCGTCTCCCCGCCGGGCGAGCCAGTACTGGTCGGCCGTGAGATCGAGAAGTCCTACGGGTCCCCACTACCCTTCACCCGCACTGTCGCGGTCCTCGAGGGTGCGAGCCTGGAACTGCGTCCAGGCGAAATCGTCGGAATCGTCGGCGAAAACGGCAGCGGCAAGTCGACGCTCATGCAGATCCTGGTCGGCTCACTCGAGGCGGACGAGGGCCAGGTCGTGCGGGACGGTACCGTAGGCTGGTGTCCCCAGGAACCGCTGCTCTACGACCGCTTGACCGTGGCCGAGACCTTCGACCTCTTCGGGACCGCCTACGGGCTCGACGGGGAAACGATCGAAACGCGGCGGGCCGACCTGGCCGAGCAACTGGATTTCGAGCGCTTTCTCGACTACCGGGTCGACCACCTCAGCGGCGGGAACCGCCAGAAGGTGAACCTCGCGGTCGCGCTGCTCCACGACCCCGACGTCCTGCTCCTCGATGAACCCTACACCGGCTTCGACTGGGAGACCTACCTGGCGTTCTGGGACCTGACCGAGCGTCTGCTCGCGGACGGCACCGCCATCGCCATCATCTCGCACTTCGTCTCGGAACGGGAGCGCTTCGACCGCATTTACGAGCTCCGGGACGGCACCCTCGCCGACATGACCGACCAGGATCCGCCGGAGGCCGACGGCAGCCTGCCCTGAGTGTGGTGACCGCTCGATGACAGCCGATCCCACGGCCGACCCCCTCGCTCAGGGGCTCGGAGCCGCGCTTCGTGAATTCGTGCGCGAACCCCTCAACCTGGGCCTCGTGCTGGTGCTGCCCCCGCTCTTCGTGCACGGCTACGGCCGCGCGATGGAGAACTTCCCGTCGATACCCTTCATGCACGGCGTCCCACAACACCTGGGGGTGGTCAACGGCGCGATGGCCGCGGCGGCCTTCCTGCCGGGGATCATCGGCCTGTTCCAGGTAATCAGTGCGAGGCAGGCTGACGGCCGGCTCTCGCTCGCCGGTTTCGGCCAGGACACGCTGTTCGCCGCTCGCTTCGCCACGGTCGGGCTGGTCGCGGCCATCGCGTCGGCCGCGGCGATGGCGACGATGCTGCTGGAGGTCACGCCCGACGCCCCGATGCAGGCCTACCTGGCCCTCGTGACCGCCGGCCTGCTTTACGGGCTCCTCGGAATGCTCGTCGGTGCCGTGCTGCCGCGCGAACTCGAGGGATCTCTGGTGCTGGTGTTCATCACTGACATGGACGCGTTCCTCTCGAGCGGCATCGTGGAGGTCGAGTCCCCTGTGGTCAACCTCTTCCCGCTCCAGTATCCCCACCGGCTCTACGAGCGAGCCGTCTTCGACGGCTCGGTTGCCGCCACCGACGCCGTCCTGGCCCTGCTTTACCTCCTCGTATTGGGCCTGCTCGCAATCGTGGTGTATGCCCGCCTCACCGAGAACGGGGGTGTCGGTTCGTGAGCCGACGCGCGCTCACCGCCCTCGAGATGGGGCTGCGCGAGTACGGCCGCACCCCCATACTGCTCGCCCTGTTGCTGTTCCTGCCCGCGTACATGGTCGGACTCTTCAGCTGGATCGTGCCGGACTCGCCGGTGCGGGTCGAGATCGGGGTCGCCCAGGTGGCGACCGAGTTCCCCGAGCTGTACGCGGTGGCGATGGTCCCTGTGGTCGGTGCCCTCGTGGGCGGGATCGCGGGCCTGTTCGCGATGCAGTCCGCGAGAACGGCGGACGCCCGACTCGTCCTGACAGGCTTCGATCCCGTCGAGATCATGGTGGCGCGGTTCGGGCTGCTCGTGGCTGCGGCCGGGGTCATCACCCCGATCGCGCTCGCGGTGATGGCGAGGGTCCTCGACCCGGAACAGCTGGGCTGGCTGGTGATAGCGACCCTCCTCGTCACGACCACGTACGGTGCCGTGGGCCTCCTGGTCGGGATCGTGGCGAACCGATTGGTCGGCGTGTACGTGATCCTGCTCGGTGCCACCCTCGACGTGTTCCTCTACCAGAATCCCGCGGCCACGGAGCAGTCCTGGGTCGCGGCGTGGCTCCCCGCCCACTACGGGACCCGACTCGCGCTCGACGCAGCCTTCACGCCGGTCGTGGACCGCTCCGTGTTCGCCCATGCGCTCTGCTATCTCCTCGTCGTCGGGACGATCGCGGCGCTGGTCTTCCGCCACGAGGTACGTGAACCCGAGTAGGCGGAACGCCAGTCCTCCGACCGGCAATAGCCAGTCCTCCGACCGACAATAGCCAGTCCTCCGACCGACAATAACTAATTGCGCGCGAGCGAGTCCGGGGAACCCAACCGTTTTGCCACGCGGGCCGTCCCTACAGGTATGACAACGGCAG
>Ga0207797_1000027_pt1 | contig 89246 bp, 83 predicted proteins | sample PRCRCaboRojoPR_6_FD_187275 | JGI IMG/M metagenome (GOLD analysis project Ga0207797, IMG submission 187275) | Marine sediment microbial community from Cabo Rojo, Puerto Rico - PR CR 10% Liquid 1 (SPAdes) | ecosystem: Environmental > Aquatic > Marine > Coastal > Sediment | place: Cabo Rojo, Puerto...
TGGTTGTGCCCACCCAGGCATGACGGTTATATGCAAAAATGCTCCAAGCTGTTGATTTTTTGCACGTTTCGGTCGGGTCGCCTCGCTTGGTTCCATATGGTCCGAGGCCTTGAAGCCACAGGTGCCCTTCCTGTCATTCGAGCTCAGGATCCTTCAAGGCTCGAATACTCAGCCGCTGGCTGTCTCTATGGTCGGTGTCGCCATGGAACCTGCGCTCGAGGACCCGGCTGAAACGTGCTTATGTCACGCTTCGTTGTGCCTGCGGCGTCGCAGGCATGAGGAATTGTATGTGCACGTTGCCCTCGGCTCCGTGGGAAGTCAAGGGCCTTTCGTTCCAAGAGAGAGCCCACCTGGCACTGTCTGGCATGAAGCCGGCATCTGTCAAGCCTGCTCCCGGACAGCTGGCTCAATTGGCATTCCAATTGCAGATATGCTTCTATAGCGCAGCGAGGGAGGAGAGGCACTGCCTTCCGTCTTGCGGCAAGGAAACGGCTGGCTCCCAGGCTCGGCCCCTGCTCAAACATGCATAATGGCAGGACGTACCGGTTAGGGACAGAAGCTGTGCCGGAACACGGCTGCAGGACCAGAGGCCTGTCAGGCTCAGCATTGTCAGCTTGCTCTGCAAAAAGTGGCAGGCAAGGCGGCTCAAGACAGACCCATATCCAAAGGACTGAATCAGGTTTTGGGTGATCGTATGAAGACTCCATCTGCGTTCCTCCTGCTCGGTCTCATTCTGCTGGCCTCTCTTTTCGCGAGCTGCGCCCCAGAGGAAGCGGGCCGGTCCGTCTGCTCGGATGCCCTCGGCTGCATCCGCTATGCGCCAGACCAGCCGATTCGGATCGGCGTGCTCCTGCCCTTGTCGGGCGAGCTCAAAGAGCCCGGTCAGGATCAGCTCAAAGGGTTCAAGCTGGCTCTGCAGGACAGGAGCTGGAGCCTTGCAGGACATGCGATCGAGCTGGACATCGTGGACTCGCACTGCTCCAGGGAAGGTGGTGTGACGGGTGCCTTGAAGATCACGGCTGACCCCCTGGTGGCCGCTATCTTCGGCACCTACTGCTCCATTGCGGCCACCGGCGCTTCGGAAATCGTCTCTGAGGCTGGATTGGTCATGATCTCGGCCGGGAACACGGCACCCTCGCTGACCTCCCTTGGGGATGTCCCCGGACAGAATCATCAGCCTGGCTACTTCCGGACAGCCCACAACGATGTGGCCATGGGCAAGGCTGTGGCCGACTTCGCCAGGAAAAAGCTCAGCCTGAGCAGGGCTGCGACCTTGAACGACGGTGATCCGTATACCTCGGAGCTGACAGCGGCCTTTGCCAAGGCCTTTCAGAACACGGGAGGGGAGGTTGTCCTGCAGGAGACGATCAACAAGGGGGACAAGGATATGACTCCGGTCCTGCAGACCATCCTCCAGGCAAGGCCCCAAATGCTCTTCTTTCCCATATTCAGCCCGGCCGGCGAGCGCATCGTGCGCCAGGCCAGACAGCTCAGGGGAGCCCAATCCCTGGCCATGGTTACCGGTGCGGGGCTTTTCGACGAAGCCTTCTATGAGCAGGTCGGAGAGGCCGGTCAAGGCTTGTACTTCGTGGTCCCCGGCCTGCCTCGCTCTAAGGAGTACCAGGCCTTCCTGTCCCGCTTCAAAAAGGTCTACAAGGCAGCTCCGAAATCGGCCCACTTCGCCCATGCCTATGATGCCGGCGGTATCCTGCTGTCGGCCATGCAGGCTGCTTCAACCCACGAGGAGGACGGCTCTCTCAGCTTCGGCCGTCAGGCGCTCCGGGAAGCTATACAGTCCATCTCGGGCTATCAAGGGGTGACCGGCAGGCTCTCCTGCAACCGTTTTGGGGATTGCGGCCAGGCCCGGTTCAAGATCGTACGGCTCGACCACCCAGGGGCAGGTTTCCAGCATTTGGCCTCGAACATCATTTACACTTACGAACCGAGGCATTGAAGGGGATGCCCATGCTCAGGAAAAGGCTCGAAGTGACCGGCGCCCTGGGAGAGAGGCGGCATTTGAATAGCCTGGAGCAGCCATCGGTGCTGCCAAGAACTCCGATCGTCACGGAGGACCGTTGATGTTTTCCTGCCTTCGGGTCGCCCGAAGTATCTGGGCGGCAGCTGCTATCGTGTTCATGGGCTTCATTGGGCTCATGCTCTGCGGCCAGCTCGCCGGGTGCCAGCCGGCACCCGAGCAGGCTGATTGCACCGATCCGCTGGGCTGCATAGAGATCGGGCCGGGGGAGGCAATGTACATTGCAGCGCTCCAGGCCTTGAGCGGGGGCGCCCAACGATTCGGCGTAGATCAGCTTCGCGGAATAGAGCTGGCCCTGGAGAACAGGGGGCAAATCCTCCTCGGGCATCCCATTGTCCTTTGCTTTGTTGCTCGCTCCAGGAAAGGCTATCAGCAGGATCCGCAGTCACCCTATCACGCCCATGTCTATGACGCTGCCGGAATGCTCTTTCAGGCCATTGAGCAGGCGGCCGGCCTCAGAGAGGATGGCTGGCTGCGTATTGGCCGGCAAGCCCTGCGAAGAGAGCTTTCCAAGCTGAGGAATTTTCAGGGAGTGACCGGCAGGCTGTCCTGCAACAAGCACGGCGATTGCGGGACATCGCAGTTCACTGCGGTCCGGCTTGACGGGTCTCATGCGGATCTTGGCTCCTTGCGGAACAATGCCCTCTTCACCTACCAGCCGAAACTGGAGTGAAGGGATATTTCCCTTTCGGCTCCTGTGGCGGTCAGAGGTCTCGAGCTCTGAAGGCCGGCGGGGGTGCCCGGACGGGGGTGGAAGGTACACCGAACAATGATGTGGAACCGTCTGAGGTTGTTCTGGGGTGAGCTCCGGCTGAACAGCAAGCTGGGCATCTCTTATGGAGCCTTGTTGGCTCTCCTGGTTATGACCGCCCTGAGCGGGTATCTCATGCTCATTGTCGTGCAGAACAAGACGCAATCGGCTCTCCAGGTTTCCATGGATATTCAGCGGCAAGTGCTGGAGATCAAGGCTGGAATCGAGCGGGCCAGAAAGATGCAGAAGGACTTTTTCATCAGCTGGGACCGGCCGGTTGTAACCCAGGCCATGGTCCTGTCCTCCAGGAAGGTGGCCGGACAGATACAGGAGATGAAAGACCACAGCAGGCGGCTCAAAGAGTTGATAGCCCAAGCCGGTTTCGACTCCAAATACGCCGAGAGCCAAATCAACCTCAACTTTTTCCTTTCCGCGGCGGATCGCTTTTCAACAACCTTTCACGAGGCGACGACACTGCGGATTGCCTGGATGAGGCTGTACAATGAGCTCAGACAGCATCAGGAAGAACTCTACCAAGGGGTTCTGAGCGCCCGGAGTCCAGCGATTGAAGCTTGGTTCTGGCAGATGCAGGCCAACACGAACGAGTACCTGCGGTCCAGGGAACGACCGAATATACAGTCCGCCTTCAACACCGCCAAGGCTTTGCGCAGCAGCATTACGTCTTCCGGCGTTCTGGACAGGGAGGCGCAAGAAGCGGTCCTTCAGTCCTTGGATGGGTATCTCGAGGCGGCCAGAGAGATGCTGCCTCTGGATGTAAGCCTTCGCAGCAAGTTCAACGAGTTCGATCTGCAGGTGGAAGCAGTGGATCCGATTATCATGGACCTGATGCGCATAGCCGACCAGGAGATGGCCTCATCGAAGGACCAGATTGCCCGAACCACCTGGATCGCCGTTAGCATTCTCTTCGTTACCCTGGCGGCTGCCATCGTCCTGGTCGGGATCATCGCCGTGATACTGAACAGGAGCATTACTCAAAACATCCTCGAGCTGACCGCAAAAGCCAAAGATCTCAGGCAAGGGCATTTGGGCGTTCGTATGGACATTACCAGCGCAGACGAGCTCGGGCAGCTGGCCGAAGCCTTCAACACCATGGCCGAGCAGATTCAGAAGCAGGTCGACGAGCTCCAGGACTTGGCCAGGACCGATCAGCTGACCGGGGTATCCAATCGGCACAGCTTCTTGCAATGCCTGGACTTTGAGCTCAAACGCATCAAGCGCACCGGCACCCCCATGTCTCTCCTCATGTGCGATATCGACCACTTCAAGCAGATAAACGATACCTACGGGCATGGCACCGGAGATGAGATACTCAAGGAGCTGGTCCGGGTCGTCGACAGCAACCTTCGGGAGGTGGACATTTTGGCCAGATGGGGCGGTGAGGAGTTCCTGATCTTGACTCCGGATACAGAGCTGGCCAGCGCTCAAGCCATGGCGGAAAGGCTGCGGAGAACCGTGGCCGGATATGCCTTTCCAAGGGTTGGCAGGATTACGGTCAGCTTCGGGGTGGCCCAGTACCGCAAAGACGATACCACGGAGACCTTGATTGCCCGCGCTGACGGAAGCATGTATCTGGCTAAGCAAAAAGGCCGCAACACCGTGGAGGCCTCGGACTGATCGCGGTCGCTCCAGGGCTGCCAGCAGCAAGACACCCCTGCCTGGAATGCCTTCCCTGGCCATGCGAAGACCTGAATCGGGAGCTCTCAGCGGCTCCGATACTGAGCCGTTGGCTGTCCTTATGGTCTGTGCCGCGATAAAATCTTGGCTCGCCGCCTGACTGGCAAAGGCTTCGGTTTCATCTTTTTGGATTGCCTAAACAGAGATGAGCGTTTGGTTTTCTTGAGGTTGCGCGGGTATGCAGGTATGGATTTCCTGGTTGGGCTTGAGAAAAAACCGAGCATCCTCTATCGTCGATGACGAGGTGGTCTGGCCAGGCCCAGGGCATGGTAATCGCCCGGCACCGGGCGCGGGCTGTGGCTCCACCCTCAAACGGACACAGTAGGAAGAGATGTCGAAGGTGTAGGCCGTTTTAAGCAAAGGAGGTATGCATGGCCAATGGGGAAATGAAGGGCAACCCTGCCGTGGTCGGTCTGGCCGGCTTTGGGATTACCACCATTCTGCTGCAGTTTCATAACGTGGGCTGGTGCGATGTTGGCCCGATCATCGCCATGGCCTTTGTTTACGGAGGATTGGCTCAGCTGATCGCAGGCTTTTTGGAGTTCAACGTTGGCAACAACTTCGGCTTCAGCGCATTCGTCTCCTATGGGGCTTTCTGGATCGCTCTGGGGGTCATCTTCCTGATGAACCACTTCAATATCTACCACGCCAGCGAAACGGATGTGGGCTGGTTTCTGGTTGGATGGACCATCTACACCTTCATCATGTGGATTCCGGCCATGCGAATCAACGGGGGGCTGGCCGTGGTCTTCACCCTCCTGTTGATCGGCTTTATCCTTTTGGACATCGCCCACTTCGGTTATCCACAGTTCACTGTTATCGCCGGGTATGAGCTCATGGTCTGCGCTCTGTCAGCCCTGTACATGATGTGTCATGTCCTGTACGCGAACGTCTTCGGCCGGGACGTCCTGCCAGCGGGAAAGCCCTGGCTGCGCTAGCCGGCTGATCGGAGTTGCCTTCCAACCTGCAGGGCGGAGAGGGCAAACACGCCGAAAGCACAAAGGAGACGCCTATGCATCGACGAATTGGCATGATCATGGTCGCTGTCCTCACGGCCGTCTTTCTGGCCATGCCCGTTACGGCTCAGGAAGCCGCCACCAAGGAGGAATGCGTGGTCAAATGTCATGAAGCAGCCGCCTACATTCAGAACCATGATCTGAAAAAAGCGATCGAGGTCATCGGCGATCCGAACGGTCCCTTTGTCTGGAAGGACTCCTATGTCTTTCTCATGGACCTGAACGGAAAGATGCTGGCCCATCCCTTCAAGCCGGAGCTGACCAAAAAGGAGCATGTCCTGTTGCTGACCGATCCAACGGGCAAGGCCCTGTTTGTGCATTTTGTCAATCTGGCCAGGGGGGCGAAAGAGGGCTGGGTGGATTACATGTGGCCCAAGCCGGGAGAAAGGACGCCGCGCAAGAAGCTGACCTACATTTACCGCGTCCCGGGCACGGACATGTTTGTCGGAGCCGGTGTGTACGTAGGGGGAATGATGTATTGAGGCCCCATCGGCTTGCTCCGATGGCTTCCTCGTCTAGCGTAATACAGGATGCAGCCGCGGGAGGTGCCCCGGGAGGTGCCCCGGGCATGGGGCCCCTCCCGGCGGCTGATCAGGCTGCCGGAAAGGGCTACTCGCCGATCCCGTGATAGTATAAGGAATACTCAGTCCTGCCGCCCAGGAGATCGTCGATCTGTTGCTGAATCTCCTGCCGCTCCTTGCTTTCCAGCCACTGTTGCCAATCCTCGATGGACTGCCACGTGCTGATGACCAGGTACTCATCAGGCTGGTTGTAGTTCCGCAAGGTTTCTCCGGAGATATAGCCGGGCTGCTCCATGGCCAGAGAGCGCATCTTTCGGAAGAGCCTGATCATGTCCTTACCTTTCTCCGGGGGCACGATACGTTTGATGAATGCTTTGACCATACAGTCCTCCTTGAATCTCACCGACATGTCTCTCGGCAGCTCCGCTCCAATGCAAGCCGGTACCGCTCAGGCTTCGATTGGTCCTCCGTGGCTCGGGGCTTCTGCTTTGGCTCCTCTCTCAGGGATGCCTGTCAGCGGTGGTACCGAGCCTCTGGAACTCCCCTCCCGATATATGATCCATTTCAGATAGAGTCTGTCATGACACTGCAATGGGCGTCAAGGTGCAAGATCGGGGTTTTCAGGGGCATGCCTGGCCGCGAAACAGGATCAGGCAGGCTCGGCAAAAGTATGCACAGCTCTAGCAGGGATCTCGATGGCAACGTTCTGCCCCGGCCGCAGATTTGCCTGACGCACCAATTGTCTGGTCCAGTAAGCCTGGAGGACCAGGCTGCCAATCTGAACTGCGGCCAGGTAATAGAAGCCCTGGCAGTCAAGTTCCTTGATGGTGCCCTGCAGGACATTCTCACCTCCAGAGGAGTCCCGGGAGAGCAGCTCGATCTCTTCAGGCCTGACAGCGACATGGGTATGGCCTTTGGCAGGAGCCTCTTGCTTGCGCAAAGTGATGCCTCCGGCCTGGATGTCGTCCCCGGCGATGGTACAGGGGAAGACGTTCTTCATGCCGACAAAGGAGGCCACAAAGGCTGATCGTGGTCTTTCGAAAAGATCCTCGACGGTTCCGGACTGCTGCAACCGGCCGTTCCTGATGACTGCGCCTTTGTTGGCCAGGAGGAGGACCTCGGAAAAGCTGTGCGAAACCAGGATGAAGGGGATGGCCAGCTCACGCTGCAAGCCTTTGAGCATCTGCCGGATGTCGTCTCGGAAGACTTGATCCAAGGCCGAGAGGGGCTCATCCAGGAGAAGGGCTTGGGGATTGAGCATCAAGGCTCTGGCCAGGGCCGTCCGCTGCTTCTCTCCACCGCTGAGGGTAAGGGGGTTGCGCCGCAGAATGCTCTCAAGCCTGAGTCGCTGTGTGAGCCTTTCAAAGCGGTTCCGGCGGACCGTTTCGGAAATCTTGTGGTACCTTGCTCCATAGAGGATATTCTCCTGGACGCTCATGTGCGGAAAGAGGGCGTGGTCTTGGTAGACCAAGCCGAGGTTCCGCGACTCCGGGGGGAGCTTGGTGATATCACGCTCCCTCAAACTGACCCGGCCGGACTGAATGTGCAGAAGCCCTGCCACTGCCTCCAGGAGCACGGACTTGCCGGATCCGGTCGGCCCCAGCAGGGCGAAGATGTCCGATGGGCCGACGGAAAAGGAGACGGCTTTCAGGGAGAAACCGGGCAAGTGGACGGAAATGGAGTCAATGGCCAGCATAAGCGGTCTCGCAAGGCCTGGAAAAGAGGCGCATGAGGACGAAGAGGCAGAATGAGATCAGCACAAGCCAGACGGCCACGGGCTGGGAGTACTTCAGACCGTAGGCGGTGAAGCGTTCGTATATGAGCACTGGCGCGGTCATAGGATGGTAAGCGACGATAACGATGGCCCCGAACTCGCTGATGGCTCTGGCGGTGCACATGATCATTCCCAGGAGCATGCTTCTCCAGGCCAGGGGCAGGGTGATCCGGGCAAAGGTCGAGGCCATGCCGGCTCCAAGACTTCTTGAGGCATTTTCCAGCCGGACAGGGATGGCTTCAAAGCCGCTTTTGACCGTGTTGACGTAGAAGGGGAGGCCGACGAAGGTGAGTACCGTTACTATGCCAGTGTATGTCCCCATGATCTCGATTCCGATTTCGGAGAGGAATCGGCCGAAGGGATGGTATCGTCCGGCCAAGCTTAGAATGGCAATGCCGATAACCGGATGGGGAATCATGATGGGCAGGTCGACCAGGCCTTCCACCAGGCGTTTGCCGGGAAAGCGCCTTCTGGCCAGGAGGTAGGCCAGTGGGGTGCCGAAGGCGAGACAGATACAGGCGGCTGCCAGCGAAGTGCCGATGCTGCGGCTTAAGGCCCTGAGCACCTGGGGGTCCTGTAAGGTTTGCACCAGGGACGAAAGCCCAGAGGAGGTCAGCAGCTCTCCCAGGGGCATGGTGATGAGGAGTATGAAGGGGAGGCTCAGAAAGAAAAGCAAGGGGGAGAACCATCCACGAGCGGCCGAAAGCATAGGCTCCCTCCTGAAGGGCCGGGTGCGCCCCGGCCCTCAGCTCAGCAAGGCAACGAGAATGCCCCCGAACAGGCATTGTACGAGATGCAGTCGCCCAGGAGGTTTATGGACCATTGAGCTGACAAGATATCCTAGTTCTTGACCGTGACCAGCTCCTTCAGAGCCTCGGGCACGGCTTCGAGCATGTCCTCTGACGGGACCCGGGCCGGAATGAAAGGGGGTTGTCCCATGTCCTTGAGGATCTTCAGCCCGCCATCCGGTTCGAGCATATACTGCAGGAAGCTGACTGCAGCTTCCGGGTTGGCTGCGTCATCGGTCATGGTTACCCCGTAGGTGACCGACTTGCCGCGCTTGGTGATGGTCGTGTCGGGCTTCTTGCCGGACACCTCGACAGCGGCCTGCTTGTAGAAATTGTCGAATTGGTAGTTGCCCAAGTTGATGTGGTCGTCCAAAGTTATATATTTCAGATCGTGCTGAACAGCTACTGAAAGATACTCCCAAGCATAATCCATGTTGCCCGACTTGAGCAGGTTGACCAGCTCCACGGACTTGGGCCGGATATTCTTTTGCGGACGATTGGCCAGGAGATCCTCGTAGAGTCCTTCTTGACCAGAGAACATCTCAGCCAGCTGCATGACCATCAGGGCCCGGTAGCCGCAGGGATCGAGGTTCGGGTCTGAATGCCCCCAGGAGACGTCCTGGCGCTGCAGGATCGTGTACCAGTTTTCAGGGCTGATCTCTTCTGCGTAGCGGCTCTGTGGCGTATAGGCCAATACCAGCTGGTTGCTGGCGAAGCGGATGTTCCAGGTGGCGTGCTCTGGGATGAGATTGTTGTCAATGACTTTGTAGTCGGCTGAGGCCATGATATCGGCGGGCTTACCAACTTCAGAGATCAATCGGGCCATCTTGGTGCTCCCGCCGACCTCCCGCTGGACATCGATGCCAGGGTTCTGCTTCTCGAACTCCCTCTCCATTGCATCCATGGGGACGGCCAAGCTGCCGGCATGGAAGATGACCAGCTTCTCCTTAGCCAGGGCCTGGGCGGGCAGGACCAGGCCGAGCATGAGGCAGCAGGCCATCAAAGCTCTGACGATTCTGGAAAACATATGACGCTCTCCTTGTTGAGATTCGTAAACGGACATATTGTGTCCGTTTTGGTAATGAATGCAACCTACTGATATGGTAGATAATGAAATAACCAAAAATGACATAGAGTGACAGAAAATATACACCATCGCGGATTCTTTGTTGCTAGGCCTGGAAAGCACAGGTGTCCTTCCCTGCATCCGAGGCCAAGGGACTTTAAGGATCGAGTACTGAGCCGTTGGCTGTCTCTATGGCCTGTGCCGCTATGGAACCTGTTTTCGATACCCCGCCCGCTTGGCGATTTTTTCATGCTTGCTTGCGCCTGAGCAGGCATGGCGGGTTGTTCGCTGAGACGAGAAGGGTTCCTTGACAAGGGTCTCAAAGCCGCATACTTTTTATCCCTAGGCTGAAGTGAGAAAAGACATCAGACTGAGGACATGACAACGATGAATCCAGCTCCTCAACGTATCTGGCAGTGGTGGTCTAGAGGTCATGGGGAGGGGTGCGCCGTCGAAATCTTTTTCTACTGAGCCGACCAGGTAAGACGCAGGAAGGTGAAAGGACCGCGGGCGCACCGGCTCGCGGTCCTTTTTGTTTGGAAATCGTCATACACCGCGCTGATGTTTGGGATTGTCAGCTCCGTGTGGCTCTCCGAGGCTTCTCCTGAAGGTGCAGCCAGGGTTCTCATTTGGCAGGCTTGAAGGTGTGTTGGAAGGGATGTAAAACAGGCTCAGGATCTGTGTTCGACCGGAAGGGGAGGTAAGCATGCTGATTGTTATGAAGCGAAGCGCCAGGCAGGAAGACATCGACGGCGTCGTGGCCAGGATCGAGGATAAGGGAATGACCGCCCGCCCGATACCCGGCGGCGAGCGGGTGGCCGTGGCTGTCCTGCATAATACCGGGCGGGTCGAGGAGTCGGCTTTCCTGGAAATGCCCGGGGTCAAGGAGACCATTCCGGTAACCAAGCCCTACAAGCTGGTCAGCCGGGAGACCCAGCCCGAGGACTCCCTGGTCAGGGTCGGCAATGCCGTGATCGGCAACGGCCGATTTACGGTCATCGCCGGCCCCTGTGCTGTGGAGAGCGAAGAGCAGGCCCTGAGCATAGCCCGAGCCGTCGGACAGGCCGGCGCCCATATCTTTCGAGGCGGGGCCTTCAAGCCCAGAACATCACCGTACGCCTTCCAGGGGCTCGGGCTCGACGGGCTGAAGATCCTCTCCCGGGTCCGCCAGGAGACCGGCCTGCCGGTCGTTACTGAGGCCGTGGACAGCGAGTCCCTGGACATGATCGAGGAGTATGCCGACATGATCCAGATCGGGACCCGGAACATGCAGAACTTCAGCCTGCTGCGCCGAGCCGGGCGAGCCGGCAAGCCGGTCATGCTTAAGCGCGGCATGTCGGCCACCGTGGACGAATGGCTCATGGCTGCCGAGTATCTCATGGAGGAGGGCAATACGCAGGTCGTGTTGTGCGAGCGAGGCGTTCGAACCTTTGTCCGGCACAGCCGGAACACCCTGGACCTCTCGGCCGTACCCGTGGTGCGCCAGGAAAGCCATCTTCCGGTGCTGGTCGATCCCAGCCACGCCGCCGGACGGAGGGATCAGGTCGTCCCGTTGAGCCGGGCCGCGCTGGTGGTAGGGGCCCACGGCATCATGGTCGAGGTGCATCACGCTCCGGACCAGGCCTTGAGCGACGGGGCCCAGTCCTTGTACCCAGGGCAGTTCGAGGCCCTTCAGGACCAGATTGCCGCAATCTCCAAGGTCTTCACCAGCTCAAGCGAGAATGGCGCGGAGATGCCCCTGAGCATTGTGGGCTGAGGAGGCTCGGAACATGCTTGCCTTAAGGTGCACCGCTTGCCGGGCAGATTATGCCTTCCCCTCCGACCGGAGCCGGTGCTTGGATTGCGGGGAGCCGCTTGAGGCCGAGCTCGACGGTCTCGAGGGCGCCGCGGTCCGGACCGGGTTTCAGAGCCTGCCTGTGCGGTATGCCGATTTCCTTCCCTGGGTCCAGGGCTTGGAAGATTTCAGCCTCGGCGAGGGGAACACCCCCTTGATTCGCTGGCGATCGCCGCCTGATGACCTGTCCGGCCTCTCGCTGTCCTTGAAGAATGAAGGTCTGAACCCGACCTGGTCCTTTAAGGATCGGGGGACCTTCACAGGCCTCTGCCTGGCTCTGCAGCTGGAGTATGAGGCCGTCGGCACGGTATCCACAGGGAACATGGCCGCCTCTGTGGCCGCCTATGCCAGGGCAGCCGGGATCAAAGCTTTTATCCTGGTTTCCGAGGGTCTGGCCCAACATAAGATCGCTCCCATTGCCGTCTATCAGCCAGAGCTGATCATGGTGCAAGGGGACTATGGCCGGCTGTACTCCCGGACACTGGAGCTCGCAGAGCGTTTCAAGGTCTTGTTCATCAACTCCGACGCACCGCTCCGCGTGGAAGGCTCCAAGACCATCGCCTTCGAGATCTGCGAGCAGACGGCCTTTGAGGTGCCTGATTACGTGGTTGTGCCTGCAAGCTCCGGCGGCAATCTGCGGGGGATCATCAAAGGCTTCGAGGAGTTCAGGACCGCCGGCTTGATCGAGACAGAGCCGCGGTTCATCGCTGCCCAGGCCTCGGGCTGTGCACCTATCGTCCGGGCCTGGCAGGCAGGACGTCGCAGCATCGAGCGCATTGCCGATCCACAGACCGTGGCCCAGGCCATCAAAAACCCGGATCCTCCCAGCGGCAACCAGGTCCTGCGCAAGCTCCAGGCCAAGGGCGGGCTGGCCGTTGAGGTCAGCGACGAGGAGATCCTCTCGGCCCAAGGCCTTATGGCCACTAGCGGGATCTTTGGTCAGCCAGCCGCAGCCGTGCCCCTGGCCGCTGTGCGGCGGTTGCATCATGAAGGGCGCATCGAAGCCGGGGCCAGGGTAATCCTTGTTGTTACCGGGAGCGGTCTTAAGGACCCTCGGGCCCTGGAGAGTCGGGATTTGCAAGTCGTCAAGACCCATCTGGATGATTTGGATTCGGTTTTCGGCTGATTTACTGGAACGTCAAGGCTGGACAAGGCGCGGAGCTGCAAGGTGCCGTGTCCAGCGACTGAAATGCAAAGCATAGCCTGCTCTCAGTACTATGTTTGGAGGCTCTGCCGAATCTCTTCCTGCAAGACTTTGACAGTCTCCAGGGGATCATCAGCCGAGCGGATCGGGCGACCAACGACCACGTGGTCGGCACCGTTCCGGATGGCCGAACCAGCGGTCAGGACGCGTTTCTGATCGTCTGGCCGCTGGGCCGCCTCCTGCTCTGTCCGGATGCCAGGGGTGACGATGAGGAAGTCCTCGCCCAGATCACGGCGGAGCCGAGCCGCTTCCAGGCCGGAGCAAACGATCCCTTTGCAGCCATGCCGCAAAGCCTTAGCGGCCCGAATCGAAACCAAGTCCTCAATGCTTCTCTGAAAGCCCATCTCATCCAGCTCGTCCTGCCCGAGGCTGGTCAGAACGGTCACGGCCAGGATGCCGGCATCGCTCCCAGCTTCGACTGCAGCCTTGGCTGCCGGGGCGTGGACCGTGGCGTAGGTGATGCGCCGCCCGGTGAGCTGCTGAATGGCCAGACGCACGGTGGCCGGCACGTCAAAGAGCTTCAGATCGAGCATGACCTTATGGCCTCGAGCGGTGATCCAGTCGACAGTATCGAACCAATCGGCCAGAAAGAGCTGCAGACCCACCTTGTAGAAGCGGATGCTGCCCTCGAGCCGGAGCACCCATTGCCTGGCCTCCTCGGGCGAGGCTAGGTCAAGGGCGAAGATGATCCGCTCGTTGAGGGGAATGCCCGTCATCCCTTTTCTCCTTGCAGAGTCCTTCCAGACCAGAGCTTCATGAGATTCCTGTTCGGTAATTCTCGGACATGCTTTGGAGGCCTGTGAGGGACGGAGCTCAGGCCTCGGCGGGCGTCCGCTAAATCTTGGAGAGCGAGCCGCGCATGAGCAGCTCGATGGCTTGTTCGATTCGCCTCCAGCCGGCGTCGGACTGCAGGTCGATCCCGCCGAAGGTCCGCATGGTCCGGGAGTGGACGCTCAGAAACAGGACCGCACCGGCCAGGAGGGCTACGACGGCTGAGAGATCGATGTCCTCAGGGATCTCGCCGTGGAGGTTCTCGAAGTACTCCAAGGCGGTGCGGACCCGGACGTCCTCCAAACGTTTGGAGAGCTCGTTGCGCTCCAGGGTCTCCCAGGCCAGGATGTCCAGGGTCTGCGGCCTCCGTCTGAGGCAGATGAGCAGGCTCTTGAAGAAAGCGGCCATCTGCTGCTCCGGCGCCAGCTCCGAGAAGCTCTTGGTTGTCTCCGCCAGGAGCTCCCCGGTTAAGGGCCAGAAGCGTCCGGACTCTGCAAAGGCCGAGATCAGGCCGGGCAGACCTCCGAAGAAGCGGTAGATGTTGATCCGCTTCAGGCCCGTCTCCTGGGTCACCAGGTCCTCGTTGAATCGATAGAAGCCCACGCGGGCCAGGAGCGGGCCAACTGCGGCGACAAGCTTCTCCTTGGCCAGCTCGTTGGCATTGATGGGGATAACCTTATCGGCGCTCATGCCTTGCCTCCTGAGGACCGCTATGAAACGAGCCGAGCCAAGCTGTCAAGCTCATCCGCTCGCATCCGTCTCGCGGCCGTACTGGCTCTCGAGGCCGCAGGCGCAATCCACAGGCAGCACAAAGGCAATGCCGGTCCCGGGATCCTTGAAGCGGCCGGCCTCCTCCACGGCCGCGAGAACCGAATCCACCGAGGCCTCCTTGACCAGGAAGAGCAGAACCTCGGAGCGGATATCCAGGCTGAGCCCGAAAAAGGTCTTCGCTTCCCGGATGCCGGTTCCAGAGGCCGGAATGATGGTGGCGCCGGTCGCACCGACCTTCTTGGCCGCCTCGATGACCTTGTCCGTGAGGTCGGGCTTGAGCATGACAACTATGCATTTGTACGCCATGGGAATGCCTCGCTTGGTTTTATCCATGCCTGCCGAAGAGTCCGCAGGGTTTGTCTCAAGGGGGTCCTTTCGGCCGAGGGGGCCTGCCTCTGATCAGGTCTCCTCCTTGCGGCTGCCAGCTGGATTGTGCGTTTCGGTGGAGCTGCGCCTTCTCCGAGAGACTCGCCATTGCGCGATCTGGGCGTATCCGAGGACAGCGATGATCGGGAACAGGCTGGCGAAGGCGATCAGCCCGAAGCCGTCCAGCACCGGGCTCCGTCCGGGAACATTGGAGGCCAGTCCCAGGCCGAGCGCGGCCACCAGGGGCACGGTGACCGTGGAGGTGGTCACCCCGCCGGAGTCGTAGGCCAGCGGGATGATCATCCGCGGTGCCAGTAGGGTCTGCAGGGCCACGATAAGGTAGCCGACCAGGATGTAGAGATACAACGGCGTGCCGCTAACAATGCGGAATGTGCCCAGGGATATGCCGACGGCCACGCCGATGGCCACGGTCAGCCGGAGCCCCCAGGAGGAGATTGCTCCGCTGGAGGCCTCGTTGGCCTTGTGGGCCACGGCGATGAGCGAAGGCTCAGCAACGGTCGTGGAAAACCCGATCAGAAAAGCGAAGAGATAGACCCAGCCGTAGGCGCTCCAAGCGGCGGCCGAGCCGTTTTGAGCGGCGTCGGTCAGCTGTTGGGCCATGCTTTGGCCGATGGGGAACAGGGCCAGATCGAGCCCGGCCAGAAAGCAGGTCAGGCCGATCAGGACGAGCCCAAAGCCGAAAAGGATCCGGCCCGGCCTGGGAAGAGGCCGCCGGAGAACGCCCAGCTGGAAGAAAAGGAGCAGGCCCAGCACCGGCAGGACGTCCCGGCTCGTGGCCAGGAGGAGTTTAAGGGGGTTGAAGAGGATATCCATATCGGAGCTCCTAGTGAGCAAGGATGCCGAAGAGCATGACGAAGATCATGGGGCTCAGTGAGGCCAGGGCGATGAGGCCGAAGCCGTCGATGAGCGGGTCCCTGCCCCTGATGGTTCGGGCCAGGCCGACGCCGAGGGCTGTGACCAGGGGGACGGTAACCGTCGAGGTGGTCACGCCGCCTGAGTCATAGGCCAGGCCAACGATCTCATCAGGGGCGAAGATGGTGATGAGCATAACCAGGAGGTAGCCGCCAATGATGAGCCTTGGCAGGGACCAGCCGCGCAGGATGCGCAGAACTCCGAAGACAATGGCCAGACCCACGGACACGGCCACGGTCAGACGCAGCTGCAGGGCATAGCTGGCCAGCACATCCGGCTCAGTATCGATGAGATCGGCTTGGGCGGCAGCCTTGGCGCCTTCCTGGGTCACAGCGATGAGGGCTGGCTCGGCCACAGTCGTGCCAAAGCCCAGGGCGAAGGCGAAGAGCAGCAGCCAGACGAGGCTCCCCCTTCGGGCGAAGGCCTCGGCCAAAGCTTCGCCAAAGGGGAACAGGCCAAGCTCCAGTCCGACCACGAAGAGAGCCAGGCCGGCAATGACCAGCCCCAGCCCGGCCAGGATGGAGAGGAGGCCCGGCAGGGGCTGGCGGAGAATCAGGCCCTGAAAGACGATGATAACCCCGACAATCGGGGCTAAATCCCGGCAGGAGCCGAGCATGGCCCGTCCCAGGGCCTTCAAGGGCTTGTGCTGATCACTTCGGGCCATATGGGTTGTCATCCGGAGATATGGCGGAGAGCGGACCGGCTAGGCTGTCCGCCTGTCGGTTCAGAGCCCGTTCCCTGGCCAGAGGGGTTCACCTGAGCCAAAGGCCTGCCGGCGTTTTTTACGGCTTCCCCCAGGCAAACATTGCCTGTTGCCCAGGCCTTTAGGAAAGCTTCCAGGAGTCTACTTATGGATAGTGGACCCTGGCAGTCTCTCCGAATCCCCCGGCGCAGCAAACATACCCTAGGCACGGGTATTTCTCAAGGTGCCAGTGCTTTGCAGCTTTGCCAACGGTCAGGCCTCCATCCGACGAATTGAGCTGATGGGCTGAACCCATGACCCAATGATCGGCAGGGGGGAAAGTGACTGTTACTGTGTTACGAAATGTAAATTTTTATGTTGCATGTGTGATAAATTGGTGATATCAGGTCATTCGACGGAGGCAGAGATGCGCAAAAGCCTGGTGCTGGGAGTCGTTGCCCTTGTTGTTGCCGGTCTTGTGCCGGGGGTTCTGGCGGCCAAGCTGGTTGAACGGGACACAAATGGAGACGGTCGGGTTGACCAGACGGCCCGCTTCGAGTCCGGCCGGCTCATTCTGCTGCGTGTGGACAGCGACTTCGACGGCCGGATGGACCGGCGTCAGTCATACAAAGACGGCATGCTGCAGAAGGTCGAGTGCGATCTGAACGGTGACGGCGTCTTTGAGAGCACCACCCGGTATCAGGAGGGACGCCGGGTGGAGCAGGTGCTGACCGACAGCTCGGGTCAGATCAAGCAGCGGGCCCGCTTCGACAGGCAGGAGCGGCTGCAGGTTGTTCGCCGGGATACCAGCGAGGACGGCCGATTGGATACCGAGTACCGCTACGACCATGGAGAGCTGCGGCTCAGCCTGAAGGATGAGGACCAGAACGGGGTCTGGGAGCTGCGCCAGGAGTATCGGAATGGCACGGTGGCCAAACGATTCCTGGATTCTGATCAGGACGGACGTGTGGAGGCCCGTTACAGCTTCAACCATCGCGGCGAGCCGGCTACTAGCCGGCACGACCTGGACGGTGACGGCTTTTTGGAGACCTCCAGGGTCTACGAGGGCGGACATCTGACTAAGCAGGAGCGGCGGGCTTCCTCCGAGGAACCGGTCGATCGGGTGACCTGGTTCAAGGACGGCCAGCCTGTGAAGCGGAGCCAAGATACAACTGGCGACAGCCAGCTTGACTCGACCACCTTCTTCAAGCAGGGCCGGCCGGTTCGCCGGGAGCAGGACCGAAACGGCGACGGAAAGCCGGACATCTTTTTTCGTTTCGATGCCGAGGGACAGACGGACAGGATCAGGGAAGACACCAATGGTGACCGGGCCATTGACCGGGTCCGGTTCTTTGAGTCCGGGGAACTGCAGCGTCAGGAGAACGACGCCGACCTGGACGGCTTCTTCGAGACCGTGATCCTGTTTAAGGCGGGTCAGCGGCAGAGGATGGAGAAGGACCTGGATCAGGACGGCGATCCTGACCAGCTGGTCCGCTACGACGAGAGCGGCGAGCGGCGTTCGGTCGCCCTGGACAAGGACCGGGACGATCGCATGGACACCTGGCAGCGGTTCGCCCATGGAGAGGTCATTCGGGTGGAAAAGGACGAGAACGGCGACGGCCGCATCGACTGCACGGTCTTTTTTACCGACGGCGAGAAAGCGAAGCTGCTGCGCGATGCCGACGGCGACGGCTTCTTCGAGCGGGCGCAGTTCTATGGCCGTGACGGCTGGGACCTGGTGCTCGAGCAGGACGGCAACGGCGACGGCCGGCCCGAGGCCAGGCTGTGCTACCGGGACGGACAGCTTCGCCGCAAGGCGATCTTTGCTCGAAACGGCACCCTCAGGTTCGTCGATGTCTTTGACGGGCAGGGACGTTTGACCTCAAGCCGGGAGCGTGAAGCCTCCGGTGCCGAGCTGACCTGGTTCTACAATCAGGAGGGGGAAGCGGTTCGGGCCGAGCGCGATCGAAACCGGGATGGCCGGCCGGAGGTGACGTTTTTTTACAGCCAGGGAACCCTGCGACGGGTTGAAGAAGACACCAACAACGACGGCCAGCCTGATATCTGGGAGACCTATGATCAAACCGAATCGCTGGTTCGACGTTCCCAGGACCTCGATTTCGACGGTCAGCCCGATCTGGTGCGCAGCCAGAACGCAACGGCCGGCAGCTCGTCCGGGAAAGGCCTGGAGCCCGGCTCAGCGCAACAAGGAGGGAGTTAACGCCTATGTTCGAGTTCCTGAGTAAAGGAGGGGTGCTCGTCTACCCCATTCTGGCCTGCTTGGTCCTGGCAGCCGCGATCTTCGTCGAGCGGCTCATCGTCTTCGCCCTGATGCGAAGCCGGGGCAGCGGCCTGGCCGAAACCGTCGGCCGCCTGCTGGCAAGGGATAGGGTCGAGGAGGCCAGGGAAACGGCTGAAACGAGCCGCTCGCCCATGGGACGCGTGCTGACCAGGGCCATCGACGTCCGTGATCAGGACCGGGAGATGCTGGAGACGGTCATTGTCAGCGCCACGGATCAAGAGGTCCGGTATCTGTCCAAGAACATGCAGCTCATGGCCACCATCGGGAATATTTCGCCCCTGCTCGGGCTGCTGGGGACGGTTATCGGCATGATCAAGGCCTTCATGGTCATCCAGGAGATGGGCGGCAAGGTCAACGCCGCTGTTCTGGCCGGAGGCATCTGGGAGGCCATGCTGACCACGGCCCTCGGCCTGATGGTCGCCCTGCCGGCCATGGTCGCCCACAGCTACCTCTCGGCCCAGGTGGATCGGTACGAAGCCAGGATCAAGCAGGGAGCGGTCACCTTCCTCAAGGCCCTCTCCTTGAGCCCTCGGGAGGACGGCCATGATCATTCATTTTAAGAAGCGTCCGCGGCCGACCGTCCAAGCGCCCCTGACCTCGCTGATCGACATCGTCTTTTTGCTCCTCATCTACTTCTTGCTGACCACCAACTTCATCGTCGACGAAGGCATCACGGTCAAGCTTCCGGAGGCGGACGCCTCCTCGCCCCAGACCAGTCAGCAGCTGGTCGTTTTCGTTGACGCCAAGGGGCGGACCTGGATCGAGGATCAGCAGGTCTCTGAGAGCCAGCTCTTTACCGAGCTGAAGAATATGCTGAGAGAGGATGGCGACCGGACGGTCATTGTCCGGGCCGACCGCAGGTTGATGCTGAACAAGGCCGTCCGGGTCATGGACATGGCCAAGGCGGCCGGGGCCAAGAACCTGACCCTGGCCACGGAAAAACGGGGCGAGGGATTGCGGTGAGCTCCTGGGATGGGCGATGGCTCTTCTGGGGCTTGGTGGTCTTCTTTGCCGCCGGATTGACCCTGATCTTGGTCCTGGCTCCGAACCCGGGTCCACAGAGCCTCGGAACCCTGGAGGTGTCCATGGACACCGGCCCGAGGCAAGAAGGACGGGACATCCCCAGGCCCCGCCGGCGGCAGCGGACTCTTGAGCCGGTCCAGGCCGAGTCTGTCGATGTTCCGTCCGAACCCGACCTCCCGCCTCCCGAGCAGCAGACGGCGGAGGCGCCGGTCGCCCAGGCTCCGGATGGAGCACAGCCCGAGATTCCAGCTCCGTCTGTGCCGTCCGCGGCCCACGGGGCTTCGCTCAGCGCCGCCGAAGCGGCCAAAGGGTTCATGTCCGAGAAGGATTACCTGGAGCTGGTCAAGATGCGCATCGAGTCAAGAAAGACCTATCCCAGGAGGGCTCGGGAGCGCGGTCGGCAAGGATCGGTCGTTCTCAGGTTCAGCATCGATGCTCAAGGGCGAATGAACGGCTTGACGGTGCAGCGGAGCAGCGGCGTGAGCAGCCTGGATCGGGCCGCGCGGGAAGCAGTGCAGCAGGCCTCGCCGTTCCCCAGGGCTCCGTCCGGCATGTTCGAGTACCCTCTGCAGCTCCAGATTGCTGTCAGCTTCCAGCTGACCTGAAGAGAGTATGGGCATGCGGGGCATGGGGAAGGTTGCCGCCGGCCTCCATGCCCCGCGAGGGTCCCCTGTGGCCAGGAGACATGGCCATGATACGGCTCCAGCCGCAGCCGGTCAATGCCTCCTGGCTGGATCAAACCAGAATCAGGAGGGAGTATGCGTTCGATGCTCAGGCTTGCTTGCCTTTTGGCTCTTGCGGCAGCCCTGCTCAGCCCGCAGGATGCTGTTGCGGCTGACGACCAGCGGGTCTATCAGCTGGGAACGGTTCAGGTCCTTGAGGAGGAGAACGAGAAGAAGGTCATCCTTCAGCCCAAGAGTGACGTCATTATCGTCGATGAGTATGAGCAGCCGGTCATACCCCAGAACATCGTCGACGTCATCAAGGATCAGCCCATTATCGATTACCGGGGGGCCTCGGACCTGGTTCCGGACGACGATACCATCTTCATGCGCGGCTTCAGCAGCAAGCGCTTCGTCACGGCCCTGGACGGCCTGACCGTGCGCAAGACCGGCGGCAGGCGCTCCAGCCACATTGTCGACTACGCCCTCTTCCCTCCCTGGATGATCGAGGAGATCGAGATCTTGCCCGGCCCTCATTCGGCTCTGTACCCGTCCAAGGCCATCGGCGGCGTGCTCAATCTGAAGACCCGCACCCCGCGTCGATACGAGAGCCTCAAGCCGGAGGTCAATCTGGAAGGCTCCTACCGGTCCTACAACACCCAGAAGCACCATGCCGATCTGCATGGCAGCGCAAGCGGCTTCATCTACGATCTGGGTGCCCAAAAGTACCGCACCGACGGCTATCTTCGGAACAATGAGGCTGATATCGACACGTTCTTCGGGCGGACAGGCTATGTCCTGAACAGCGGCGGCTTTGTGGCTCTGAGCGCGACGTATACCGATGCCGATCGCCAGGTGCCGGTCATCAACGATCCCGGCGATCCGGTTTCGGACTACGATGCCGAGTATCCGATCATCGACGACGATGTCAGCGCCTACTACGACGACCAGGACCCGACCTGGGACAAGATCGCTCAGGCCTATGCCCTGAATCTGAAGCAGCCGAGCCCGATAGGCGATATCAGCCTGGCTGCCTCCTACAGCGAGGAGAACAGAGACCTGGCCTCCACAAAGCTCAATGGGGACGACCAGTCCTGGGAGACCCAGTGGCGGCAGTGGTCGGCCAAGCTGACTGATGAAATCGATTTCAGCCAGGCGCATTCCATCATAGTGGGGGCCGATGTGGCCCAGCTCTATGACGGCTACGGCCGGATCAACCGGCCGGGCGATGGCTGGTATGACGACCATGAGCGGTTTCGGACCTGGGGTGCCTTTGCTGAGCACAGCTGGCGGATCGTTCCGAGGCTGGAGCTGACCGCCGGCCTGCGCTACGAGTACCTCAAGGCCTTTGTGGACAACTACGGTACCGGCGGCCAGGTATACATCACCGGCCGGGACGAGTGGATCGAGCGGACCTGGGACGAGCTCATTCCCAAGTCCTTTTTGACCTATGAGCTCGATGATTTGGCTGGCTGGCTCAGGGACACGAGCTGCTCTGTCGGGGTCAGTCGAATCTGGCGGGCCCCGGGCTACCACGGCGACGTCAATCCTCAGGGCAGACCGGCCGGAGCCTGGCTCGACCCGGAGCAGGGCATGGGCTACGATCTGGTCCTGCAGCGCCGTCTCTGGCGGGACCTGCAGATCAAGTCGGCCTTGTCCTACTACGAGATCGATGACTTCATCGCTTACAACAAAAAGTACTCCCAGTTCGACCCCAGAACGAACCCGGCTGTTCCGGCCGGACAGGAGTACAAGGACTACAAGATCAACCTCGAGGAGGTCCGCCGCTACGGAGCCGAGGTCAGCTTGCGCGGCCATCTCCTGGATCCCCTGTTTGTGTACCTCGGCTACGCCTATGTGGATTTCGAGAACGTCGGGGACGAGCCGGCCGGTGAAGAGGAGGTCAGCAACCGGGCCAAGCACCGGGTCAACGCCGGGCTGGAGCTCGATATTCTGGAAAACACCACCCTGCTCGCCGATTACAAGTACCAGGACGATCAGGTCGTCAAGATCATCAACTATCTGGGGGGTGATCAGTGGTCGTATGCAGAAAAGGCCCTGGACGCCTACCACGTGGTCGACCTGGCCCTGTCCCAGACCCTGTTCACCGACTTCAAGGGGCTGCGCGAAGGCACGGTCTCGGTGTATGTCAACAATGTCTTCGACGAGGAGTACGAGAACGTGGACGGCTACCCGGCCACGGACAGGACCTTCGGGATCTCCTTCTCCTTGAGCCTCTGAGGTGGCTGGAGCAGAGTGCCAGCTGCGTTGATTCGTCTCTGGAAACGCAAAGATCTTTGCCGAGTGTAAACAGATGCTTCCCGGCGATATCACGGTCGTCCATGAAGAGTCCTGAGGCTTTCTTTGAAACCCTCCAAAGGGAAATGCTCATTCATCAAGGTGTGACATGGCCGTAAAGGAATCGTCATTGGTGAAAGGTAGTATTCCCTCCGGGCTGGGGATAGTGCAATCAGGCAATCAAGCACCATGAAGGAGGGGGGTATGCTTTTCAAAGAGCTCAGGAAGAAATGCTTTGTGGCTCTGTTCTTGGCGCCAGTCATGGTCTGCCTGCTGTCGGGCCTCCTCATGGCCGGGCAGGGCATGGCCAAAGAAGCCAAGTACGTCTTTCTTATGATCGGCGACGGTATGGGCATTCCGCAGCGCGCGGCCGCTGAGCAATACATCGGCGAGAAGCTCCTGATGGACACCCTGCCGGCCCAAGGCGTGACCACCACCCACGCCGCAAACCGCTACATCACCGGCTCGGCCCCGGCTGCGACCGCCATGGCCTCGGGGCAGAAGACCAACATCGGCGTTGTGGGCATGGATCCGCAGCTTCGGCCGGTCAAGACCCTGGCCGAGCTGGCCAAGGAGCAGGGCATGAAGGTGGGCATCGTCTCCAGCGTGTCCATCGATCACGCCACGCCGGCCGCCTTCTACGCCCACGTCCCGAAGCGCGGCCAGTACTACGACATCGACGTCGCTCTGGCCGAGAGCGGCTTCGACTACTTCGGGGGCGGCGGCCTCAAGGACCCCACCAATGAGCGGGACAACTCCCAGAACTACCGCGGCAACGCCCTGGAGATGGCCAAGGACAATGGCTACAGCATTGTTACCGACAAGGACGAGTTCCTGGGACTGTCCAAAGGCGCGGGCAAGGTCCTGGCCTCCAACGAGTGGCTCCAGGACAGCAAAGCCCTGCCCTACGACATGGACAGGCGGAGCCAGGACATCTCCCTGGCCGAGTTCACCAAGAAGGGCATTGAGCTCCTGGACAATGACGACGGCTTCTTCATGATGGTCGAGGGCGGCAAGATCGACTGGGCCTGCCACGCCAACGACGGCAAGGCCTCCATCCAGGACACCCTGGCCTTCGATGAGGCGGTTCGCGAGGCCTACGCCTTCTACCAGGAGCACCCGGAGGAGACCCTGCTCGTGGTCACCGGGGACCACGAGTGCGGCGGAATGACCCTGGGCTTCGCCGGGACCAAGTACGCCACCAACTTCGAGGTGCTCTCCAAGCAGAACGTCTCCTTCCAGAAGTTCTCCGCGGACATCCTGGCCGAGCTCAAGGAGAGCAAGTCCCAGGTGGCCTTCAAGGACGTCAAGCCCTTGATCACCAAGCACTTCGGCCTGAAGTTCGACGCCGAGGGCTCCGACCTCATGGCCTTGAAGAGTCACGAGGTCATCACCATTATGGAGGCCTTCGAGCGCAGCATGGCCGGCGACGTGGAAATGTCCAAGGATCCCGAGACCTACCTCCTCTACGGCGGCTATGAGCCTCTGACCGTGACCTTGACCCACATCCTGAACCAAAAGGCCGGCCTGGCCTGGACCTCCTACAAGCACACCGGCGTGCCGGTCACCACCTCGGCCGTAGGGGTGGGGGCCGAGGCCTTCAACGGCTCCTATGACAACACCGACATCGGGCTCAAGATCATGGACACCATGGGCCTGGTCTCCGAGGTGCAGTACGCCGAGCAGGACGAGGACGTCCTCGTGGCTGATAACTAGAGCGGGCAAGCCTCGAGGCATCGGGGCGGTGGAGGTGGCCTGCTCCGCTGCCCCTTTTCTTTTGGCTCATCTCGCCGCAAGCAGCCATCCCGAGGTGCCGCAATGGCTTCGAAAACGCTTTTCCGAAACCGGGACGCGGTGCTCGTTCTGGTTTTCGTCCTGCTCTCGGCAGGCATCGCCTTCCTGCCGACCGGGTTCGAGGATCAGGTCGACACGCAGGCGGTCCGCTCCAAGGGGCGCATTCTGGAGGTGGACAACAGCCAGGTCAAGCAGATGGGCCTGGTCAAGTCCGGCGATCAAGGCGTCACCCTGCGAATCGAGTCCGGACCTTACGAGGGCAAGGTCCTCAAGGCCAGCAACCCACTGCTGGGCCAGATGGACCGGGACAAGCTCTTCAAGCCCGGCGACGCCGCTTTGGTCGTCCTGACCCTGGACCAGGAGGGCAACATCCTCTTCGTCAACCCCCAGGAGCACTACAGGCTGGACTGGGAGCTGGCCCTCCTGGCGCTCTTCGCCGTTCTCCTGGTCGCCTTTGCGGGTTGGACCGGGCTGAAGGCCCTGCTCTCCTTCCTCTTCGCCGCCCTGGTCCTCTGGAAGGTCCTCGTTCCCGCCCTCCTGCGCGGGCTCGATCCGATCATGACCTCGCTCGGGGTCGTGGCCCTGCTCAGCTGCGCCATCATCTACCTCGTGGCCGGGGTGAACCGCAAAGGCCTGGTGGCTTTTCTGGGAGCCTTTCTGGGCATTCTGACCAGCTGCCTCATGGCCATCCTCTTCACCAAGGGCTTCCATGTTCACGGTGCGGTGATGCCCTTTGCCGAGACCCTGCTCTACTCCGGCTTCGGGCATCTGAACCTGACCGAGATCTTTATTGCGGCCGTCTTCCTGGCCTGCTCCGGGGCAGTCATGGACCTGTCCATGGACGTGGCGGCCAGCATGCACGAGATCGTGGTCCAGCACCCGGGCATCAGCCGAGGGGCGGCCTTCCGTTCGGGTATCAACGTCGGCCGGGCCGTGGTGGGGACCATGACCACAACTCTTCTCCTGGCCTACTCCGGGGGGTTTATCACCTTGCTCATGGCCTTCATGGCCCAGGGGATCCCCCTGGCCAACACCTTCAACCTCATCTACGTGGCCGCCGAGGTCCTGAAGACCCTAGTGGGCAGCTTCGGGCTGGTCACGGTGGCTCCGTTCACGGCTCTGGTGGGGAGCTTGCTCCTGACTGGGCATCCGGAGAAGGCTACGAGCCGCGACGGGGACTGGCAAGGCTTGGCCGTTGCGGCAGATACGGCCGAAAGGAAGAGGGTCTTTTGAGCTTCGGCACACAAAAGCGGTATTGAGGCCATGGGTGGACGGCCTCTCGGAGATCACTCTGAGCGGACGGGCTGGCCCTTGGAGAGCAGCTCGGCCCAGTACCTGGAGAGCGCCTGGGCCCGGCCCCGCCGGATGAAGGAGCGGATCTCCAGCTCCAGCTCGATCTCCCGGTCCTGGTCATCCAGGTAGTCGATGATCAGGAGATAGGCCACGGAGCTGTAGTACTTTCTTTCCCTGGCTACGGCCCGGATGATCCGGTCCAAGGGGATGCTCAGATCCAGGTTGTAGAGCGGATCCTCCTGGGGACAGCGGATGAGGAGACGGTCTCCCTGAAGCCGCAGGCTGCCCTTCTGCAGGCGGCTCGGGACCGGCAGGGTCCCGCCGTGATAGATGATACCGTTTTGGGCTGGCTTCATGGCTGTTTCCGCCCGGCGGCCCGGGTGAAAGGGTTGAAGCTCGGCTGCCATCGAGAGGTCATCCGAGTGAACTGCAGGTTCATGCCCAGGTAGAAAAGGGGATGCACTCGTTTGCCCCGGAGGATTCGCCGCCACAGGGAACGCGGGGAGAAGAGCCGCTTCCAGGTTGCCCTGAGGCCCTGCTCAAGCTCCTCTATGGTCATGCCCTGAGGGGAGTAGACGCAGTTGAGGGTGTCGTACTTCTCCCAGTCCCTGGTCAGCAGCCGGCCGTCCTCCTCCAGCTTTTGGTACAGGGAGGTTCCGGGATAGGGAGTCCTGATGAAAACCAGGGCCCAGTCGAGCCTGGTCGACTCGGCGAACTCGACGATCCTATTGAAGACCGAGGCGTCTTCGCCGTCGAACCCGACCACAAAGGTGCCCATCACGCCGATGTTTTCCTCGTGGAGCTTCTCGACGGCCTGGAGATAGTCCACGGATCCGGCGAAGGACTTGTGCATGCTCTTTAAGTGCTCCGGGCTCAAGGATTCGAAGCCGACATTTACGGCAATGCAACCGCTTGCGGCCATCTGCCGCAGCAAGGCGGGATCGCGGACGATATCCACGGTCGAGTGGCACCACCATTTGACGTCCATAGCCTCGAGGCCCTGCATGATGGCCATGGCGTTGGCCTTGTCGGCTGCGAAGTTGCTGTCGATGAAGTAGATGAGCCGCCGCTCCAGGAAGTAGGGCAGATCCAAGCCCAGACGAGCCAGGAAGGCACTGCTTTTGTGCCTGAAGCCGTCGCCGAAGAGGCTGCCGATCTCAGCCAGGACCTCCTCGGCCGGCCGGCGGCGATAGTAGTGGCCGAAAAAGCGTGAAACGCCGCAGAAGTCGCAGTTGTGCGGACAACCCCGGGTCGTTTCCACCAGGGTCAGGGGAAAGTAGCCTTTGGCGCCCAGCAGCTCGCGCCTGGGCGGCGGAAGCCCGGCCAGGGAGCTCTTGGTGTCATTGGTGTAGAGGCGCTGGAGGCGCCCTTCGACATGGTCCGCGAGCACCTGCGGCCAGACGAACTCGCCTTCCCCGATGATCACGCTGTCAACGTGCTCCAGGGCCTCCTCGGGCACCGTGGAGGCGTGGACCCCGCCCATGACTGTGCAGACCCCTCTTTTGCGGAACTCATCGGCAATCTCGTAGGCCCTGGGCGCCACAGGGGTCTGGGCGGTCAAGGCCACCAGCCAGGCCGGGACGTCGAAGTCGATGGTCTGCAGCTCCTCATCCACGATCTCCACCTGGTATCCCTCCGGGGTGACGGCAGCGAGATAGGGCAGGTTCAGGAAACCCAGCTTGAAGACAAAGTCCTCATGCGGGTTTCTGGCTCTCGCCGGCGAGATGAGCACAATTCTGGGACGGTCTGGGCTCACGACTCCCCCTTCGATCCGGACATCTCGCTCAGGACCCGCTGCGCACAGAGCCTTCCAGAGGTCATGACCCCGGCAATGCCGCCACCCGGCATGGTCCAGTGTCCGGCCAGATAGAGCCCGGGAATGCCCGGGCTCATCGGGAAACGGTACAGGCCGGACTGCTTGACGGTCTGTGCCCAACCGTAGGCCGAGCCGCGGTTGTTTCCGGTCATCAGGGCCAGCTGCTTGGGTCCGAGGTCGAACATGCCCTCAAGGTGACCGGTGAGCTCCGGGAAGTACGAGCACAGCTTCTGCTCAGCGATATCCCGATACCTGAGCCGCTCGCTACGGGACAGGGCGGCGCCCTTGGCTAGGGGCAGGCTCAGGCAGAGGCAGTGCCGTCCGGGCGGCGCCGAGCTTGGATCGACCAGGGAGGGCACCAGGACGTAGAGGACGCTGCCGACGGGATCCTCTTCGGGGTTGGCATCGTGATGGTCGCGGATCTCCAGGTTGGCCCGGAGCCTGGAGGCCCGGCAGGCGGGAATGCTGTAGAATCCCACATGGTATGAGCCACTGACCTCGAGCCGGTCGAGCTTTCGCATGGCCGGAGCCATGGAAGCCCCGGGCTCGGCCACTAAACGCTGGAGCGTCGTGGCAGCGTCTATGGCTGAAACGACCCGTTGTGCCCGGTACGAGCCTTGTTCTGTCTCCACCTCCAGGGTTCGGCCACGATCCGGCCGGATGCGCGTGGCAGACTCACGGGTCTTGATGCTGCCGCCGCAAGAGCGAAAGCGGCGGGCGAGCTCGCGAGGCAAGCGCTCCACGCCGCCCTGGACCATCCAGGCACCGCGCCGGAAGGCCATCTCGGTACAGGCGAAGCCCACCAGGGAGAGACGCTGCAAGGGAAGCAGGCAGTACCCGGCCCGGGCGGCGAAGTAGGCCTGAGCCATCGGAGGAAGGCCTTCTTCGTCCAGAAATCGCTTGACCGTATACAGGCTGTAGCGGGACAGGATTGGAAAGTGCTTACTGAAGCCGTAGATGATCTCCTCGGCATCCTCTTCAGCCAGGCGCAGCATCTCCTCGAAGAGGCGCTGGATGATCTCGGAGCAGTGGCGAAAGCGCCCGTCGCACTCAGGGAAAAGGTTTTCCAGCTTTCGGATGTGCTTCTCCCAGACCCCGGATTGCTCGTAGGTTTCCTGAAGGCTGCCGAAAACATAGCTCCTGGCGGGCTCACAAGGCAGGAAGCGGATGGCTCCATTCAGGTCGAGCAGCTGGAGGGTCTGGTTGATCAGTCCGCCGTTCTCGCAGCTTCCAAGGGCCTGCGTAGCGATATCGAAACGATGCCCTCTTCGGCTGTAGCTCACGGCATAGCCCCCCAGCCGCCTGTTCTTTTCCAGGAGAAGCACCTGGCACCCCGCCTGGACCAGGAACAGGGCCGCGGTCAGGCCGGCCAAGCCCCCTCCGATGACGATGGCGTCATAGTCTGCAGTGTGCATAAGCGGATATATCCTCGGGCGCTGTTCAGACAGCTGCTTTAGCTTTGAGACCGATTGCGGCTGAGTCTGGTAGCCGCCTGCAGGCCGCCTCTGGAGCTGCTTAAAACGAGGCCGCCAGTCAAGGCCGGCCAGATCTCTGGAAGCAGAGCCGAGGCGATGCCGAAGCCGCCGGCCAGCCCGGAGTCTCCGAGGTCCCGTCGCAGAGCTCTCCACTGGCTGATCTCGACCCTGTCAGCGACGATTCCGGCCAGGCGCTCCGGCAAGCCCCCTGGCGCAACGATGCCGTTGTCCGGTGCAAAGCAGGCCAGGCGCTCGGGTTGATTGGCCGATCCAACCAGGCAGGCAGCCGCGGCTTCAAGCAACCCGTCAGGCTGGCTGGCGTATGTCTGGGGGCCGCAGGAGCAGTCCTGGACCGAGTGCCAAGCGGTCACCTCGCCCAGTATTGATGCTCCGCGGCGAGCAGCGGCACCGGCCTTCTCCAGGATCAGGCAGACGGCGCCTTCACCCAGGGTGAAGCCCGGCTGGTGCGGACGGGAGAAAAACCCGAGGGCCTTATGGATGTCCAGAATGGAGGTGTTCAGCTCCTCGGCGGCGCAGACCAGCGCTCGGTCGGTCCGACCAGCCTGGATGAGATCGCAGGCCCAGTGCAGCGCGGTCTCAAAGGAGACCTCGCCACTGACGAAGACCCAGACCGGTCCCTTGAGGCCAAGGGATTGGGCGGCCAGGGCGGCCGGGGCATTGGTGACCGAGAGCATGAAATGCTGGGGCAGGGCCAGCTTGGGGCCCTTGGCGAGTATCTGGGTGTAGAACTCATGCACGCTTCCGGAGCAGCCAAAGGCCGAGCCGTAGGCCATCTGGGCCGAGCCGAGCTCTCCGGCCCGAAGCCCGGCCTGCTCCATGGCTTCCTCGATGGCCAGGCTTAAAAACATGCCCTGGCGGTTCAAGTGCCTGCGCCTGGAGGCGGGAACGGCTTCTCGGACCAGGTCAGTGTCCACAAGGCCGCCGGACAGACTCGACCAAGCCTCGCCGAACGGGCTCAACAGCGACAGGCCGGAACGCCCCTGCTCGAGGCCTTGGCGAAAAGGCTTCCGGCCAAGGCCGAACGGGCTGACCAGGCCGACTCCAGTGACAGCTGGAGCGCTGTCCAAAACCGGCTGTGGCCGGCTGCGAGCCACAGCCTTTTCCGTCCTGGAAAAGGCCAGGCTGATGTTGCTGCCGCCAAAGGCAAAGGAGTTGGACAGAGCCAGGTCCAGGCCGCGGCCGCGGGCGGGCTCGGTCAGAATCTGGCAGCCGTTTTCAAGCTCGGGCTGCTGCAGGTTGGCCGACGGCGGAGCGGCATCCCGTTCAAGGGCCAGGATGGTCCCTATGGCCTCGACGATGCTTGCGGCGCCCAAGAGGTGACCGATCATGGACTTGCAGGAGGAGAGAGCAACATGGTCCGCGCCATGGCCAAAGGCCAGATTCAGGCCTAGCATCTCGGCGCGGTCGTTCAGCTGCGTGCCCGTACCGTGGGCATTAACGTAATCGATGTCCATGGCTTGAAGCCCGGAGCGTGTCAAGGTTTCCTGGACCACGGCGGCCACGGCCTCGCCGCTCGGGTCCGGGGCTGTGAAGTGGTGCGAGTCCGTAGCCAATCCGTAACCCAGCAGCCAGGCCATTGCGGTAGCCCCGCGCTCGTGGAGGCTCTCCTGGTTTTCAAGAAGCAAGGCGCCCGCCCCCTCGCCCAGAATGAGACCCTGCCTGCTTACATCAAAGGGCCGGCAGCAGTCGGGTGCCACTGAGCGGAGGTTGTTGAAGCCAGCGTGGGTGACCTGGCAGAGGGTTTCGGCTCCCACGACCAGGACTCGGTCGGCCCGACCGGAGTTGAGGATCTCGAAAGCGGCAGCCAGGGCAAGGCCGCTTGAGGAGCAAACCGTGGCCAGAGTCTGCCTGGGCCCGGAGATGAGGAGCTCGGCGGCCAGATTGTCTGTCAAAGAAGACAGGCAGAAGCTGTTCAAAAGGAGCCGGGCATTCTCGGTCTCCGTTCCTGCAAAGCGCTGGCGAAAGAATGTTTCCAGGCCCAGGATGTTGCCCGAGGCCGTAGCGCCTATGAGGCCTGTCCTGTCTCCGGAGAGACTTCCCCCAGTCTCGTGGTCCAAAAGCCCGGCCTGCTCCAGGGCCTCACGGGCGGCAGCCAGGCCAAAGCAATCGACCCTGGACAGCAGGTCGGCCTGGATCCGCCTGGGAGCGGTCTCTGGCAGCTGGGGCACCTCGCAGCCCACTTCGGTTCGATGGGCCGAGGGGTCGAAGAGGGTTATGCGGCCGAAGGCATCTTCTCCAGAAAGCAGCCCCTGCCACAAGGCTTCGCGGCCAATACCGAAAGGGGTCACTGCGCCCAGGCCGGTGACAGCTACGGGGAATCCTCCGGGGGCTCGGCTGGGGATGCTCATGGTTGCTGAAGACGGTTGACTGTTGTCCCTTCCGGAAGGGAGAACTTGAGGATCCGATCCGGAAGGGGTTTATTGACCACAATGTCCGAAAGCTCAATGGTGGTGCTGTCCCCGGACGGCTCCCGAATCAGGATGGACTTCAGGAGCAGGCTGTCCTGATCCAGACATATCCGGACGCTTCCTTGCCTGTCGGCGGTCTCAGCCGGAAGGAGCCGGTAACTCCCATTTCCCGGAATAATGGTACCCTGGAAGTCCTGGGGGGACCAATCCAGGAGCCCACCGGAGGGCGATCCGCCCGGAGCCTTGGTCAGATCGAAGACGTCCGCAGTTGCCTGGCCTCTGACGTAGAAGAGAACGGTGCCGTTCTGGACACGAACGACATGGCGGTTCGGCTCCAGGTAGTCCATAAACAAGAAATCCTGCTTCAGATCGAGATAGATGCGGCCGCGAAAGGTCAAGGGCTTGGGCAGCTGCTTCAAGCTGCGTGTCTCCCGGAAGTCTGCCTGAATGGTCCCGGTCTCCTTATAGACTCGGGCCATGCGGCGCACAAAACGATCTTTGGCCTCTCCCTGCAGAGGCTCGGCCTGCAACAGGGCCGTCGAGGCCAGGAAGCAGAGAATAGCTGCCATGACCGCCGCAGAGCTTGGCCCTTTCACCTTGGTTTTCATTGTGCCCATGATCCGCGAGTGCGCTTTTTTCATGATTGGTTGTGTCCGCGCTGGTATGGGGGCTTATTGGAGATAATCAGCTCTGTCTTGGTCCCATGCACCGTCAGGGTGTCGAGCCGGCTCTCAACGGTCAGGGCCTCGATCTCAGCCGGACGCCAAGCGGATTGGACGGACTCGGAAAAGCCTTGCCGTCCTGCGCTGAGGCAAAAGATCGTCCGCCAGAGAATATCGAAGCACCGGAAGCGGAGGCGGCCCATATCCCGCCGGAAGTCCAGAACGAACAGGAGCCCTGAGGGTTGAAGCACCCGGCAGGCCTCCTGGAGGAAGGCCTCGGGATGGTCTACGTGGTGCAAAGTGAACAGGCAGACAACCACGTCGAAGACTGCCGGGCCAAAGGGCAAATGCAGCCCGTCGCCAGCCAGCAGGCGTAAGCGGGCTCCTCGGCTCGCGTCGGTTTTAACCGCTTCTTGAAGCATCTCCGGGCTGATGTCCAGGGCGACGATGTCGGCCTTGGGCCAGAAGGCTCTCAGGTGCGTTGGAATCGAGGCTGGCCCGGTCCCGATGTCCAGGACCCGGAACGGCCTGTCCGGCAGCCGGTCAGAGAGCAGTCGATTGAGTCTCCAGGCGGCGGCTCGGCCGGTCAATCGGGCAACCCTGGCGAATGTCGCGATGCTGTTCGGCTGAACGGCGCTGCCCTCTGGAATGCGTTGGTCAAAAGCCATGGAGCATCCTCATGGGTTCCTTGAGCACGGCCAGAGTGACCAGTGCGCCGATCAATGAGCCGGACATGACCAACACCGTGCCGTGAACGCGGCTGAAGCCCAGGCTGAAGCTGAGGATGGTGGCTGAAATTACGCCGCAACCGCGCAAGGGGAGAGAGGACACCGTCATGACGGCCAGGCCGCGGTTACGGGCCAGAGCCGACCAAAATTTCGATTGCTCCAGGCGGCGGGACCACTTGTCCCGAAGCCTGGCGAGCCGGGTAAGCAGATATTGGTTCAGCCGCAAGGTTTTGTGCGATGTCTCCAGGAGCAGGCCGATGACCGGTATCTGAGCCAAGTCGATGAGCAGGGTGATAACCAAGGTGGCCAGCAGCCCTTGGCCGACCAGGAGGCATACGGCAATGACGCCGGTTCGGCCCAGGGCCAAGTAGGCCGGAATCAAAAGTCCGAACTTCATCAGCTGAGGCAGTATCCTTTTCGGGTCAGCCCGAGATGGACGCCCGGGTTCCAGAGGCTGTTGGCCAGCTTGGTTTGAGAGCCGTGCAAGGCAAAGTTGGCCATGAGATAGTAGAGATAGTTCTTCCTGTCCAGATGGAGCCGCTGCAGGATCGGTCTCGGCGATGACAGGTACTTCAGGGCCCAGGAGTAGCCTTGCTGGAGCTCCTCGGCGCTCATTCGCGCCGGCTCGAAGACGACCCGGTTCATGTCGTACTCGTTCCAGTTGGTGTGCCGCAAGCGACCCTGAGCAGTCATGCTGTCGAAGAGCCGGGTGCCGGGGAACGGCGTCAGGATGTTCAGGTTGGGAATCTCAATGCCGTTGTCCTGGACGAAGCTGACCACCTCGCGGAAGACGCTCGGTCCATCCCGATCGAAGCCAAAGATAAACGAGCCCTGGATGCCGATCTTGTGGGCGTGGATTCTGGCCACAGCTTCCCGGATGTCCCGGGGATCGGAGAAGGTCTTGTTCTTGCTGAAGGCCGTCTGGCTGTGCAGGGATTCCAGCCCGATGAACAAGGAGACGCAGTTGCTGCGCCTCAGTTGCTTCAGAAAGTCTTCGTCCAGAGCCACGCCGAGGTTGGAGAAGCTCATCCAGCGAAAGCCGTATTTTCTGAAGAGACCCATAATCTCGACGGCGCGGTCCCGATCGGCTGTGAAGTTGTCATCGACAACAAAGAGATGGCGCCTTCCCGGCCCCCGGAGCCTGGACAGCTCCAGATCCAGGGTGGCAATGGACTTTTTCCTGATGCGGCGTCCGAAGGTCGAGGGCACGGTACAGAAGTCGCACCCATTGGGGCAGCCTCGGCTGGTCTGAATCGAGGCCAGGAAGATTCGATGCCGCCAGCTGAGCAGCCTGGTGGCTGGCAAGGGAATGTCGTCGAGATCAGGAGGGGTTTCGGCACGGTAAAGCTTGGCTAGGCGTCCGCGCTCGAAGTCGCGGATGAGCTGGTCCATGATCCCTTCGGCTTCACCCACCACGATCGAGGTGGCTTGAGCCATGGCCTCCTCCGGCAGGTTCGAAACATGGACCCCGCCGAGAATCACCGGGATGCCGCGCTGGCGAAACAGGCTCGACAGCCGATAGGCCCTGGCGACCGAGGAGGTCAGGGTGGTTATGCAAACCAGGTCGGCCTCTTCCCGGCCGGTCAAGGGTCTGACCTTCTCATCGACCAGCCGGAGATCGTAGTGCCTGGGAAAGAGAGCCGCCAGCTGGGTCAGGCTGAGAAAGGGGAAGGGCATGACCGCGTCATTGGCGGCAAGGCTGCCGTTCTGCCTGGGAAAGACCAGGAGGACCCGGAATCTATTCATGGGCTCTTTCTGCAGCGGCCAGGTCCTTGAGCATCTCCAGAGTCCCTTCGGAGGTGGTCCGGGCTCCGGTTCTGTCGATGACCTCGAGGACCTCAGCCGGCTGGTTGACCAGCATGCAGGTCTGGCCTCTGCCTGGATGACTGGTGCTTATGCCCCGAATGCCCTTGAGGAAGTCGGACTTCATAATCTCGGACAGCGGCTTGTTGCGGATGTTGTCCAGGGCGAAGGGGAAGAGGATGCAGGGCTCCACATCGCCGTTGGAGTTGACATGAACGATAATTCGCCCGGCACCGCAGCCTTCGGTTATGTAAGCATCATTGTGGAAGTCAATCAGCAGAATGTCCTTCTCGCGCCGAATCTGCTTGACCTTGTCAGCTATCTGGGCCTTTTGTTCGGGCGTAGGCACGAGATCGGGCATGGTGCAGGCCTTGCCCTGGGGTATGGCTATGGATACCCAGCCATAGACGGCTCCGTGCTCGATCATCGTGTCGATGAAGGCATCGGAGTAAACCGAGTCGAAGTTGTAGCGGCTGAGCATAGTTGAGAACCCGACGATAACCCCGGCATCATGCAGATCCTGCATGGCAGCCAAGGCCCGCTTGAAGGTTCCCTGCCCTTTGCGGCGGTCATTCTCCTCTTCAGAGCCGTCGAAGTTTATGGTCACCAGAGCATTGCCGAACCGGGCCAACCGTTCGATCTTCGGTTCATCCAAAAGCAGGCCGTTGGTGTAAATCTGGAAGCCGGTCCGAGGATAGGCTTCGATGACATCCAGGAGCCAGGGTATCATAAGCGGCTCGCCGCCGAGGAAGCAGACGACGTTGGTGCCGGCCTGGGCAGCTTGACTGATGAGGTCCTCGGTCTCCTGCCGGGTCAGGCCGGAGCTCTTTTCATGGGTCCCGGTGCAGCAGCCATAGCAATTGAGGTTGCAGCGCATGCTTGGGCTAATCATGAGGGTTCCAGGCGGGGCCACTCCATGCTCCTCGTAGAACTCCAGACGCTTGCGGTAGCCTTGGAGCAACCCGCCGAGCACGAAGTTATTGATCAGCTTCGAGCGGACTCTGGGGTTGCTGTTTCGGATGGCTCGCCTGACGGCCTGAATGCCTGGATGATCCTCCCTGATCATCTCCTTGACCGCCGAGAAGCCTTGCTCGTGCCAGCGGATGGCCGAGTAGCGCTCCAGGGCCTCGACTATGTGCAGGAGGTTCTTATTGGAGATCCGGCTGCCCAGGTTGAGCAGTTGACTGGTGACGAGCTGTGGAATGTCCATTTTCAGCATGTTGATCCCTTTTCTCTTGATACCTGCTTCTGCTTTGGCCGGCTCAGGCGGCCGGCGGCTTGAAAAGACGATCCCGTTCAGAGCAACCGTATGGGAAATCGATCGGCCGCTTTGGAAGCCAGCGTTGTCCGGCTGACTCCGGGCAAGAGGAAACGATGCCCGGTCATTCGCGAAAGAGAGGAGCCCAGGGCTTCGGAAGCCCTGGCCAAGCCTCGGGATGCCGGGTGGCTCGGCCTGGTGTTGCTGTCCAATCGGGTCTCCATGCTGGCGAAACCGGCCGAAGCCAGGAGGTAAGGCATGGAGGTCCCAGAGAAGTCGAAAAGATGTGAAGGGGCTTGCATCAGGCGCAGGCGGCGGGCCAGGGGGCGGCTCAGCTGCAACAGCGGTGTGGTGTTCGGGTAGCGGAGCAGAAGCACGCCGCCGTCGGCAAGCTTCGAGCCCAAAGCGGCCAGGGTCTTCCAGGGTTGGCGCAGGTGCTCGATCACGTAGAACATGGTAATTGCCTGGAAAGTCCGCTCGAGTCTGATCCGCTCGATAGGCGAGCCATGGATGGTGGCCTTGGTCCTCTCTCTGGCCTGTGCTGCCGCCTTCCGGGAGAGCTCGACGCCCTCGACCGCGAATCCTTTGGCCTGCATGCGAACCAGAAAGCTTCCGAAACCGCACCCGACATCAAGCACCCTCGCACCGGTCGGGAGGAGCCGTTGGAGCCTGTCGGCCGCCGAGTCAAGAACCGGCGCAGTCTCTTCATCCCACCGGTGAACGAGCTCCGGGGCCTCGGGTAAGTAGGCCTGGTAATGCTCTTCGAGAAAGGTCGAGTCCGGCTGGGGCCAGAGAAAGAGGAGCCGGCAGCCCCGGCAGCGCCAGTAACGATAGCCGTTTTCCTGGTAAAACGCAACCGGCCGTTCGGTCCGGCACAGGGGGCAGCTCACCGGGACAGTGTCGAGAAATTGAGCCATAGGGGTCCTCGTATCCCGTTCCGCCTGATCCTGGCGGCTAATGCGGCTGAGTGGCGTATGGAATGTCCGGGAAAAACCCAGTTCTTATGGTGTCTGGCCAGCTGCCGAACCCAACGGTCCAAGTCGGGCTGGACCGTCTTGGAAAGGTAGAAGACTGGCTCGAGCATGTCCGTTTCCAGATCGACGAGCCCTTCTTCCCGGGCGGTTTGGTGCAGGGCTGTGCCGGGTATGATCCGGATGCCGGTCATGAAGATCACGGCTGTCGGATCGAGGCTTTCCAGGCCGAGTACGGTTTCCTCCAGCGTATCGGCGGTTTCGCCCGGTCCGCCGACCAGAATCGAGTGGCAGTGCGGCAGCTCGAGCTTTCTGCACAGGGCCGCGGCCCGTTGTACATCGTTCGGAGTAAACCCTTTGCCCAGGGAGTGGAGCATGCTTCGGCTCAAGGAGTCGGTCCCGAACTCCAGGCCGATGCAGCCGCTGCGCTTATAGAGCTCCACAGCTTCGCGGTCTAAGGGGGCCGGGGAAGCGTAGCAGGTCCAGCGCACGGATAGATTCCTGTCGAGGATTCGACTGCAGAGCGCTTTGCTGTACTCCAAAGGCTGGTTGAAAACGCTGTCCACGAAGAACAGATCGCGGAAGCCCAGTGCGGTGAGCTCCTCGATTTCTTCGATCACCGAGTCGATGGAGCGCTGCCGGATGCAGCGCCCCTCGATCAAAGGGTAGCTGCAGTAGATGCAGCCCAAAGGGCAGCCACGCCTGGTTTGGATATTGGCCATGCCGCCCAGGCGGACGTACTCGGTCAGGTGTTCGATATCCCGATCCGGGGGCGCATCGGGCAAAGGCGTCTCCGAGAGGTCGTTCCTCAGGACCGTGCCGTTTTCCCGCCAGAGGAGATTGTGGACCCGTCTCGCCTCTTTTCCGGCTTCGAGGCTCTCGACGAGCTCGAGCAGCGGGCCTTCTCCTGAGCCGATGATACCGTAGTCGGCCCCGAGCTCGGCCATGATCCGCTCCGGGTAGAGGGAGAACCCCGATCCGCCGAGCACCACAGGGCAGGAGACGCTCTGCCGCAGCTGGTGGCAGAAGGCCGTGTAGTCGGCTATATAGGTGGTGCTTTGCGGGTAGGCCACATTGTCGATATTGCGGATGGATACGGCCACGAGGTCCGGACCGAAATCCGAGGCGGTCAGGCCTGGCTCCCCGCGGCCTTCAAGGCTGAGATCCATGAGCTCGCAGCTGTGTCCCCGCCGTTTGAGGGTTCCGGCCAGACAGGCCAGCCCCAGGGGGTAGACAGGATCGGGAAGGGTCTCTTCGTTCAAGGAGACCAAGAGGATGCGCACGGATCACTCCTTGTCTAAAAGGATCACGGCGGCTCCGCCTCCTGGTGAGACGGCCGAGACTGTCAGACGGTTCGAAGCTCCGGCAGCCCGGTCTGTACTGAAGTCTGCAGCCTTCGAAGACGGCTCTTTGGCTAGCGATCGCAGCGGCACGGGAAGGCCCTGCAGGGCCATTACGCCCGTCAGGCAGCGGAGCAGTCCTGCTCCCATGAGATGGCCTGTGGCGTACTCAGGTACGCAGATCTGCGCATCAGGGCCGAGGCAGTCGGCCAGCGCAGACCAATGCTCACGGTCGACCGGCTCGAGGAACGATCCTGACATGACTGCGGTTCGGCCCAGATCTCCCCAGTCGGCCTGCAGATCGGCTAAGCCCTTTTTCAGGCTGGAGCCGACGCGGAAGTACTTCGGACGGCGCACAGCCTGCCCTCCGAGACGGATGTCCCGAAGCCGGGCCAGCGGAAAGGCCTGCCGGGCAGTGGCGGCTTGCGACTCGATGACACAGGCTACGGCCGCTTCTCCGGGAATGGTGCGTCCCGAGAGCGTCAAACCGTCCGGTTCGGCTTCAGTGTTTCTGAGCAGCTCCAGGCTGTCCAGCCCTTTGAGCAGGGCCGGACTGGCTTCTTCAACGCCGACGACCAGAAAGCGATCGGCCATGCCCGCCTGAAGCATGTCTCCGGCCAGCTGAAGGGCTGTCTCCGAGGAGACCGCCTGCTCGCAGACGGTGCAGTTGGGCCCCTGCAGCCCGTACAGTATGGCCAGCTGGCCGGCGGCAGCATTGGGTACGGTCTCGGGGAAAAGGCCCGGATTGACCAACCTGGCGCCCTTGCTCAGCAGCTCTTGATAGAACTGCTCGCTTCGGCCGCTGCTGCCGAAAGCGGTGCCCAAAACCAGACCGAGGCCGTTGGAGCTCCCCTGGAGCAGCCCGGCGGCCTCAAGGGCCTGGCCAGCGGCTGCTGCGGCCATTTGCGAGAGCCTGGTCATGCGGCGGCGCTGTGCAGCGGGAATAAAGCGCTGGGCCTGCTCCCGAAAATCTGTGAGCTGACCGGCCAGGCAGCGGTCGTGGCGGCTCTCAGCTGGAAGCTCCACATTCGTTATGCCCCTGGCCCCGGCCGCTAGGGCTGACACGAAGGCTTGCGGTCCATGGCCAACAGGAGTCAGGCAGCCGATAGCGGATATGAACAGTGGCGCTTCAGACATGAGCTCGTGCGTTCGGATCGGCCAGATGGTCCGATCGATGGTTTACGAGGGGCTTTGAAAGACCAGAGCGACATTGTTGCCGCCAAAGGCCATGACATTGTTCATGGCCAGCTTGAGCTCCGGCATGGTTTGGGCTTCGACGGGAACATAGTCCAGGTCGCATACGGGGTCGGCCTGCTCCAGGTTGGCTGTTGGCGGTACGGTCTTGTTTCCGATGGCCAAGAGCGTGCTCACGGACTCGATGATGCCGGCCGCACCAAGGCAGTGTCCGGTCATGGATTTGGTCGAGGAGAGCTTGAGCCTTTTGGAATGGCCGCCAAAGAGGGACTTGACGGCTTTGGTCTCGGCTGCGTCGTTCTGCCTTGTTCCGGTTCCGTGGGCATTGATGTACTCGATCTGATCCGGGAGGAGCCCTGATCGTTTCAGGGCGGCTTGCATGGCCTGATGGGCCCCCAGCCCTTCCGGATGCGGAGCGGTCATGTGATGGCCATCGGCGGTCCAACCCCATCCGAGGATCTCGCCGTAGTTCGGGGCGCCCCGGGCGGCGGCCGCTTCCATGTCCTCAAGGACAATGGCACCAGCGCCTTCTCCAAGGACGAGCCCCCGCCTATTGAGATCAAAGGGCCGGCATGTGTCCGGAGCTAAGGCGCGGAGGCTGTGGAACCCGCCATAGGTCAAGCGGCTGAGTGCTTCGCTCCCGACCACCAGGGCGGCTGTGATCCGCCCCCGCCGGATCGCTTCGGCAGCCAGCCCAAGGCTGGCGCCGCTGGAGGAACAGGCGGTGGCGATAGAGATTCGCTGGCCCTGCCAGCCGAAGCACTCGGCCACAAGGGCGGACAGTGACGAAACCGGGTAGCCATAGAGCGATCGAGCCGGGGTCCGTGTGGGAGACCTCAAGCTGTGCAGCCAGGACTCGCTCTCCAGCATGCCGGCTGCTCCGATGCCGGCGCTCACTCCGACAGCATCTTCAGGGTAGCCGGCAGAGGCCAGACCGGACTCCTCGATTGCCTCTGCAGCAGCCAGCCAGCCAAGAAGCTCGAACCTGGATACGTGCCGGTGAGGAGGGGGGGTGGCGCCGTCGAGCAGGTCATCGGGAACCTGTCCGGCCAGGTTGATCTCGAACCGGTCGAAGTCCGGAAGGGTAACCGGCGAAAAAGCAGAGGCTCCGCCCAGGAGTCGTGACCAGACCTGGCTCTTACCCTGACCGAGACAGCATATAATACCCAGTCCAGTCGCGATGACTCTGGCCATGGCGTTTCAATGCTTTGACCTCATGCCGTCCTGCCACGGTGAAGGTCCTTTTGATGAGTTCCCTGAAGAAAAGCCCAGTTATGGACACGGTATCCTGAACCGGACGAAAATGGCTCCCCCGCAGGGCGGCTTCCGGGTAGGCCACCTGGATTGGGGCGAAGCCAATCTTCAAGCCGTGTACTGCAGAGCGGAGCAAAACCTCGGTCTCCTGGGCAAAGCCTGGCTGCTTGAGCTCGGCCAGCATTCTCCGGCACGTGCTCAGACGATAGATGCGATAGCCGCATTGGGAGTCGTAAATAGGCTGGCGGCAGAACCGACTGGCCACAAAGCTGCTGAAGCAGTTGCCCAGAAGCCTGAGACGGGGCATGAGATCTTTGTGGTGCACTCGGGAGCCGATCAGCACATCTAAACGGTTGAGCTCGAAGATGGTCAACAGGTCGTTGAGATCGAAAGGCGAGTGCTGAAGATCGCTGTCCAGGGTTGCGGCTATGGAGAAGCCCTGTTGGTCGGCCCAGGCCAGACCAGTCTTCAAGGCAGCCCCTTTCCCGCGATTGTGAGTATGGGAGACGAGGCTGATCCCGAGCGACTCGTGAGCTTGTGCGAGCGAAGCGGTTCCATCGGTCGAGCCGTCGTCAACCACGAGGGTCCGCATGCCCAGATCGGTCAGGGACCTCAACAGGGTGGCAAGAGTGTCTGCGGAGTTATACGCCGGTATGATGGTACAGGCGTCGTGTGGTATGCAGTTCATGAGCTGTATCTCAGGTGCTCGGTCATGGCTCGGATCTTTTCGCCTAGCTCGCCGGTCAGCTTGTAGATCATGAAACCTCGCCGGTCGAGCAGAACCTGTTCCGTCTCCCCCTGCATAACGAGATGGCCGCGATCACCATGCACGATTTGAAAGGCGAAGACAAGCTTGGCTGTTTCCTGGGGCTTCAGGGCCAAGCAGACCCGCAAGGGATCGTTAAACCTGGCAGGAGACTTGAAATCGGCCTCAAGGCGGATGATCGGGGCGGTAAAGCCTCGCTCCCACAGGGCGTCAGGCAGGAGGTCGAACTGCTCCAGCACTTCGCAACGGGCGGCTTCCAGGTAGATGAAGTAGTTGGCATACCAAACGACGCCCCATTGATCCACTTCATTGAACCGGACTTTCAGGTGGCTTTCGTGCCAGGGCATGAAGGTCCTGTTCAGCGGCGATCAGCCGCGTTTGCCGGATATATACTCGGCCAGGTGGTTGATGGAAGCGAAGACCTCGCGACCGACCTCCTCGTTCTCGATGACCACGCCGTAATCGTTCTCAATCTGAACGACAAGCTGCAGGGCGTCGACGGAATCGAGCCCAAGCCCCTCCTGGCCGAAAAGAGGGGCCTCGTCGGAGATATCCTCCGGAGTGACCTCCTCGAGCAGCAAGGTGGTCACGATCATCTGTTTAAGCTCTCGTTTCAGGTCTTCCATGGGAGAAGCGGTTTTCCTCCTGCTCTTTATACATGAAAAAAGTGCTGCAAGCTGTTGATTGTGCGCCAAGAGGACGAGGCGCCTCGTTTGGTTCCATATGGTGCGGGGCTTTGTACCTCCGGGAGCCCTTCCTGTCATTCGAGCTCAGGATCCTTCAAGGATCGCATACTGAGCCGTTGGCTGTCTCCATGGTCTGTGCCGCGATGGAACCTGCCTTGGGCGCCCCGGCCACTTGGCGCTTTTTTCATGCTTGGTTGTGTCCACCCTGGCATGAGGGTTCTATGAAAAAAAAGCTGCAAGCTGTTGATTGTGCGCCAAGTGGCCGGGGCGCCTCGCTTGGTTCCAATGAAGCTGAGCGGGAACCACTTCCTGTGAAGCTGAAGGCCGCGTCCACAGAGAGTAAGGCTTTTCCAGCTACCGAACCCTGAGACCCAGAGCTTGGCTCAAACCCAGGTCTCACAGGAGAGCTGGCCTCCTGTCAGCCTTCTAGGCCGGCTCTCCCGCAGTCCAGATGGTGCTACTGCCCGATGCGAGTCTCAAGAGCGCTGCTGACGCGCAGGGAGACCTGCTCGAAGATGTGATTGAGCATGGCCACAGAATCGCCGCCAAAGGCGCCAGCCGAGCCGGTATCTCTGGCGTAGAGCCGGATGACCGGGTCGGTCTTTCCCGGCTCGTAGACCTCGCAGGCAACGGCACCGGCTGATTTCCCTGCACCAAAGCCGACCAAGTAGCGAGCTGCCCGGCTGCCAGGATTGCACTCCACCACGGCGCCCTTGAGGATCAGCGTGGAGCTTCCGGCATTGTCCCGGACCGTGAGCGAGTTCTTGAGCGTATTGGCAACCTTCTTGGCGTAGGTGGTGTAGCTGAAGGTGGCCTTCTGCTTTTCGTTCAGCTTCGGAAGATGGCGTGTCATGAAATCGTCAAAGGTAAAGCCGCTGTACTGGCTCAAGTCGGCTGACGGGGACTTCCAGAGGTAGAGGTGGTGGCCGGCTGCCTGCATGCCTTGGATATACGCTTTCGGATTAAAGCTGTGATCGGCATACTCATCCAAGAGCTTGACTTGGCCTGGGGCTACACTCGAGGTTGGGGCCTGCGTTCCGGCGCAGCCCAGGGACAGGGTCAGCCCCGCCAGGATCATTACGGCAATGAGAAGCTTCGTGCGCATAATCGTCCCCCTTGGCTTGTGAATGATTGACCTTGTACCGGGCCTTTTCAAAGACTGCACCGAACCTGCTGGAGGTGGACCCCAGGAAGCGGGGCAGCCTGCCTCAATCAAAGGTCCGGCAAGCGAAAGGACCAGCTGAAGCGGATCCATTCGGTCAGGCGAAGTGGCTCGGCCTTCAGCCTGATCCAGCTGACTGGATGTCGGCAGAGGTCGCGAGTCGCCATGCTTCCAGAAAGTAGATAGAGGTTGTATGTGTTCTCCGGAAGTATGTCAAGGCACCGACATATTTTAGAGTCCGTTATGTGTTTCCCAGCCAGGTTCTTGAACTCGAGGGCAAAGCATACTATGTAGGGAGTACGAGTGAATCGACCAGTTTTGTCCATTACCGACGCGTTGCGGTGCCGGAGCGCTGCCGGAAGACCAACAGATAGCATGCACGCCGAAGCCCGTTAGGCTCCTGAAGCAGGTGATATGCCTGAAAGGGGTCCCAGGCTCCGGCTAATATAGCAAGCATCGTGCCAAAGAGAGGAGTTGACGGTTCTAGTCGGTTCGTTGACCTCTGCAGCAAAAAGGAGGCGGTATGGAGGAATGCATCTTCTGCAAGATCGTCCGCGGCGAGATTCCCAGCTGCAAGGTGCACGAGGACGAGCGGGTTTTCGTCTTCGAGGACATCAACCCCCTGGCTGACGGGCATACCCTGATCATCCCCAAGAATCACGCGGCAACCATTTGGGAGATCACCGAGGAGGACCTCCTGGCTGTGCACAGCACCTCAAAGCGGCTGGCTGAAGCCATGCACCAGGCCCTGGACGCCACCGACGTGGCCTGCGTTCAGCTCAACGGCAAGGGTGTGAATCAGATCGTGCCCCACTACCATCTGCACCTTATCCCCCGAATCAAAGGAGCTCCGGAGATCGATTTGACCAAGTGGGAGCTCAAGCCCGGAGATATGGACAGGATTCAGGAGATCGGGGACAAGCTCTCTGCGGCCATGAAAGCCTGAAAAACCGGGTGTCCGGTCCGGCCCTGACGCTGTCGCCGGTCCGGTCGCCCGGCCTATGGAGCCGGGTATGGGCGATCGGATCATTGAAAAAAAGGCCTACCGCAACCGATCCGGTTTGTTTGCCGATCGATTCCAGGCAGGTGAAGAGCTGGCCGAGATGCTGGCCCCCGAGTTCGCCGGCAGGGAGGACGGGCTGATTCTGGCCATTCCAGCCGGCGGAGTTCCGGTGGGCCTGCAGCTCAGAGACAGGCTCGGGCTGCCCTTGGATGTGTTCCTGGTCCGAAAGCCACAGATTCCAGGGAATACCGAGGCTGGTTTCGGTGCCGTGACCCTAGACGGCGACGTCCTTCTCAATCGGGATCTCATGTCCGCTTTGAAGCTGTCGCAGCAGGATGTTCAGGCGCAGATCGACAGGGTCAAGGGCGAGCTCGAGGAGCGAAGAAAGGCTTTCCGCGGAGAGAGGCCTCCGCCGGAGATAGCCGGGAAAACTGTGCTTTTAGTCGACGACGGTCTGGCCTCTGGATATACCATGCTGGCTGCGGCTCAGGCAATCAAGACCAAAATGGCCCGGCAGACGATTGTGGCCGTTCCAACGGCCCCTCTCGCCTCGGTCCGCCATGTCCTTGAGGCGGCCGATGCGGTCTACAGCCTGCATATCCAGGATCGGGGCGGATCGTTTGCCGTGGCCTCGGCCTACAGGTCCTGGCGGGACCTCGAGCGGGACGAGGTGGCTCGCCTCCTGCGCGAGGCCGACGAGTCCAGACGGATGGGAGAAGACTGAGGTACAGCCCGGCCGGTCCACACGGCTTCCGGAAGCCTTGTTCCCCTCACTGCTTCAGCCTGTTGCTGGACGACGAACAAGAGCTCTCCAGGTCGACGGCCATTCCCAGCTCCTCGGGACACGCTTCTGCCTAGGAGGCACCGGCGGGAAAGAAACGGATGCCGGACTGCTCGACCCTGGCTCGTTTGCCGCCGGGAAACTGCAATGTCTTGCCGCGGACCTTCGTCAGCCAGGCTGCATCGAGCCTGTGCAGCGTTTCGGCCAGAGCCTGTCCTTGGCCGAGGCGGCTCAGAACATCCCTGTACCAGCGCAGCCTGACCGCCTTGTGTTCAGCGGCCAGCCAGGCGTTCCTCAAAAGCAGAGACCCCTCCGTGGCCTCTTCTCCGGCCGACAACCTGCTGAGGGTGCTGGCCCAGAAGTCCCGGTCCAGCTCCGCCTGCCGCCACATTCGGGCCACAGACTCCAAAAAGCCTGGATTTTCCTGGAGATAGAGAGGCAGAATGCTCCATCGGACTCGATTGCGAAGCCGATTGAGCTCTTGATTGGAGCTGTCTTCGCTCCAGGAGTAGCCCAGGCCGCTGACGAGCTCGGCCAGGGTGGCCTTGGGAGTGAGCAGCAGGGGGCGAAGCAGTCCTGTCATGCTCTCGTAGGCCGTCATCCCGCCCAGGGCCGGCCAGCCTGCGCCGCGCAGCTGCCGCATGATGCAATCTTCAGCCAGATCGTTCAGCTGATGGGCGGTCAGGACATACGCTGCCCCCTGCCTTCGGCGCAGCCCGAAGAGGAGCCGATAGCGCAGCTGGCGGCCGGCCTCTTCGATGCCCAGACCGCGACGTGAGGCAAAGATGTCCACTCGGCTGGAGCCGGCATAGCAGGGGACCCCAAGATTGCGGCAGAGACGCTCGACGCCGGCGGCCTCAGTATCCGCCTCAGGCCGGAGCCGATGGTTCAGGTGCACGGCCATTGGCTCCACCTGCCATCTCGAGCGCATGGCCCTGACCACGAGAAGGAGGGCGGTGGAGTCCACGCCCCCGGACACGCCCACGACCAGCTTCTTGCCCTGGAGCTCGAGACCGAGCTCGGTCTGCAGAAAGCCTTCGACATCCAAGCAGAGACGAGCCCATTTCGGCGGAAGGTCATGGAGTTCTGGTGCAGTCGGCATGCGTGTGCTGCTCTTCCGGCACGGCCTGCAGGGGGAGCCGATCAGGCAGAAGGCTCCGATGGGCTCTCCATATTCTCCATAAGCGTGTCGAGCCATTCAAGGGCATAGGCCTGCTGCTCCTTATTGGCGTAAGCAATGCAGGTGCAGCGGATGGTCTCGGTGGACCGGACCAGGAGCTCGAGCTTGATCCAGGTCTTTCCCGTCTCCAGGCTCATGATGTAAGGCCCGCAGCCCTGGTGGTGCTCTTTCTGCTCCTCGGTCAGGAGATGTTCCGGGACAGGAAGCCAGAAGAGACCGTCAATGGGCGATTTGTACCCTTGAGCATGCAGGGATTGAACCAGCTGTTCAACTTGACCGCGGCTCAGCTCGTCGATGAGATAGCTTTTCACCAAGACGCTCCAGAAGCCGGCTTTCAAAGGGTACCTTAGCGACCGACAGGGAAACGGACCTTCAAGCCAAGGAACACGGCGTTGTCCGAGTAATCGTCCTCAGGCTCGTTGTCTTCGAACTCGTGCTTGATGTAGCGGTGCCCCAGATAGGCCGAAAGCTGCTCTATGATCTGGACGTTGAAGGTCGTCCGGACATCCCAGGCGCGTTCGATGTCCTCGAAGCTGGTCGGCTTCGGGGCGACAGAGAGCTCCGAGGAGATGCTGCAGGGGATGGGGATGGCCTCGGTCGGCACAAAGTAGGTCGCCCCGAGAAGCAGGCCGATGCCGGCGGCGTCGGGCGAGGTCCGTACGTCGTCGATTTCGCCGAAGAATCCCTTGAGTCCGACGTCGAAGCGGAAGCTGTCCTCAAAGAGGGTGCTTCCGGCCATGAACCTGGCGCCATAGAGCTCGTACTCGTCATCGTGATAGAGGCCGTAAATGCCGCCGTTGATGTGCCCGCCTTCGGCCAAGGTCGTCTCAACCGAAAAGATGGCCTCCAGGGTGGAATCGTTCAGGTTGGCGTCGGCAATCACGTCCGTAGCAGCCTGGGCGCGTGCCCCGGCCGCCAGCAGCAGAAGAACCAGAAGAAGGGTCAAGCCTCGTTTCATAGTGCGCTCCTTTGTGCTGAGGCCGGGCAGGAGCCCGGCAGCTTGGGAAAGACAAACCGTATAGGGTCATTATACCCTGCCGAAGACGTCTGTCAACGCGATCAGAGGAGTGTCGATCGCGGATGGTCCCGAAACTGGACGCCTGCACGCGGGCCTCGTCCGGAAAAAAAGCTCCTTTTCAGGCTGCCCACTACTCGGAGCCGCCGCCACCCGAGCCCTTCGGCTTGTGGGTCGGCGGAGAGGGGCCGTCCTGGTCGAGATCGAACATGCGGCGGGTCATGGAGATGAAATACTGCAGGGACTCTTCCTCGCCGGCCCGCCGTTTGAGGAAGGTGATCGGGTGGTGATAGAGCTTGCGTCCCAGGGATAAGGCCAGTGTCTCCATAGCTTGTTTAATCTCCTGGTCGAGATCGGGATCGAGCTTCTTCAGGGTCTTGTTCAGCTCCTTTCGGGCCACGTCCTCGCCATGCTGCAGGAGGTCGACAATGGTCGGCTTCAGGCTGAGAGCCTGAAGCCAGGCGTCGAACCGCCCGACCTCCTCATCAATGATCCTGTGGGCCAGCTCGGCTTCCTCGCGCCTCTGGGCCAGATTGCCTTCGACAATGCCTTTCAGGTCGTCGATGTCATAGAGATAGACGTTGTCGAGGTTGTTCAGATCGGGATCGATGTTCCGGGGCACGGCGATGTCGATGAAGAACATGGGGCGGTTCTTGCGTTTTTTGAGCACCGGCGGCATGTCCTGGGCCCGGATGACCGGCTCCTGTGCGCCGGTTGAGCTGATGACGATGTCCGCCTCATGGAGGTGATCGAAGATTTCGGGAAAGGGCACGGCTTTGCCGCAGAAGCGCTCGGCCAGCTCCTCGGCCCGGACCAGGGTCCGGTTGCTGACCAGCAGGCCGCTCAACCCGGCGCTCAAGAGATGGGAAGCGGCCAGCTCAGCCATCTCTCCGGCGCCGATGAGCATGGCCTGCCGGTTGTCCAGCTGATCGAAGATGTCTTTGGCCAGCTCCACTGCGGCGTAGCTGATAGAGACGGCATGCTGGGCTATCCCGGTCTCGGTGCGGATCCGTTTGGCCACGGAAAAGGCCTTGTGCATGAGCCGGTTGAGGATGACCTTCGAGGTTCCTTCATGCACGGCTGTCCGGTAGGCGTCCTTGATTTGGCCGAGGATCTGCGGCTCGCCGACGACCATGGAGTCCAGACTGGCTGTGACGGTAAAGACATGTCGGACCGCCTCCAGACCCCTGTAAACATAGCAGTGCTCCCCGAGCAGGTCCGGCTCGCACTGGCAGACGTCGGCCCAGCGGGTGATCAATGTGGCCACAGGGTCGGCTGCATTATCGGCCACGGCCAGTATCTCCACCCGGTTGCAGGTGGACATGGCCAGCAGCTCATGGATTGGACCGCCTTCCAGCGAGTCGATATCGCGGTTGGCCTGCCCGGTCAGGGCAAAGCGCTCCCGCACTTCGACAGGAGCCGTTCTGTGGTTGAGTCCAAGGAGATAGATGCTCTGCTGCATGGTTTAGGATTGAAAGCTGTGATGCGTCGGAAAAAAGAAGTTGATGATCAGCAAGGAGACCAGGCTCAGAAGAAAGAGCCAGGTCGCCAGCCGGGCCGGCTTTTTTCCCTTCCAGCCAACGGCCAGGCGCTGGTGGAAGAGATAGGCGAAAAGAAACCAGGTGATGATGGTCAGGACCTCTTTGGGGTCCCAGGTGAACATCTGGCCCCAGGTGAATCGGGCCCAGAGAAAGCCTGACAGGGCGCCGACGGTGAACAGGGGGAATCCGATGCTGACGGCCCAGTGATTGACCGTATCGAAGCTGCTCAGAGCCGGGAACCCTTTGCGCAGCTTCCCAGGCTTGGTCTTGTTTTTGAGCTGCTTATCCAAGAAAAGATAGCAGATTCCGGCTCCCGAGGCCATGGCCAGCAGGGCGATGCTGATAAACAGGCTGGTCACATGCAGGCCGAACCAGAGGTAGCTGAGCTGCTCGGGAATGGCCAGCTCGGCTGTGTTCACGACCATGGATGAAGTGAAGAGGATCAAGGCCAGGGGCGCCGCGGTCAGGGCCAGGAACTGCAGCTTCAGCCTGAGCCAGAGCAGCAGGTAGATGAGCAGGAATGTCCAGGCCAGGAAGCTGAAGTAGAACCGCCCCTGAGTGAAGGTGAACTCCGAGGTCAGGGCCAGCTTCAGCCCAAGGTCTCCGGTGTGCAGGCCGAATCCAAGGACGGTGAAGATCAGGGAGACCTTCTTGAGCTGGGCGTTATTGCCCAGCACCCCGCCGACGAAAAGCAGGGCGCCCAGGAAGTAGAGCAAGGCGATGCCCAGATCCAAGAAGCTAAACAAGTTCATGGAGGCAGTCCTCGACTTGGCTGTGCAGTTCTTCGGGGAGACAGCGCTTCACGGCTTCGCGCAGTCCCGGTCCGTCTCCGGCTCGAAGGCGTTCCAGGATCTCCTGGTCGGTCAAGGCCCGGAAAACATCCTTGTTGCTCTCGGAAGACCGTCCGAGACCGACCACCAAGGGCCTCAGGCACCGGAGGAGCTTGAGCCAGGCAGCGTACTCCGGGCCGAAACGCTCCTCGAGCTCGGTGCGAATCCTGCGGGCCAGTGCTGGGCTGGCGCCCTGGCTGGACACGGCGATGAGCAAGTCGTCCCGCTGGAGCAAAGCCGGGACGATAAAGGAGCAGAGCTCTGGCTGGTCAACAATGTTGCAGAGGATGTTCTTCTGGCGGCAGAGGCGGCTTATCTCGGTGTTGATCCGGGCATCCGCGGTTCCGGCAATGACCAGAAAGGCCCCTTCCAGGTCGTCCGGTCGAAAGGCGCGTTTGATCAGCTCTACACTCGGGCGGCTTCGGAGCTCGGCTTCCAGGGTCGAGTCCGGTGAAGGATCCACGACCCGGAGCAGGGCCGGACCGCAGTCGAGCAGGCGGGCGATCTTGCGCGAGCCGACCCGGCCGGCTCCGGCGACCAGGCAGATGCGGCCGCGCAAGTCGAGAAAAGCCGGAAAATAGTGCATGCAGGAATCTTTACCAAAGCTCGGAGAAACTGTAAAATGCTTCCTCCGGTTGGGTGCTGCCTTCAAGCGCCAGCCGGAGTTCATATCGATGCACAGCTGTTACGGAGATCTCCATGCGCAAACCGACCCCCGGAGTTTGCCCCGAAGGGTACCCCCTGATCGGCCTCAGCAGCCTGACCACCCTGACCCTGGCCGTCCTGGAGCTGACCATTCCGGCCCTGGCTGCCCTGGCTCTCACCGTCTTCTGCGTATACTTTTTCCGGGATCCTCCCCGGGTGGTGCCCTCCAAGCCTGAAGCAGCCGTGGCTCCAGCCGATGGCAAGGTTATCCTGGTGGACCTGGCCGAGGATCCGCTTTCAGGCGAGGAGCGTTTCAAAATCAGCATCTTTATGAACGTTTTCAACGTCCATGTGAACAGGAGCCCGGTCCAAGGACGCGTGCAAAGCATCATGTACATCCCGGGGAAGTATCTCAATGCCTCCCTGAACAAGGCCTCGGCCGACAACGAACGGAACATGCTGCAGATTGATGATTCCGACGGTCGAGCCTGGACCCTGGTTCAGATCGCCGGGCTGGTGGCCAGGCGAATCGTCTGTCGGGTCGAGGAGGGCGATGCCGTCGGCCGGGGGCAGCCTTTCGGCCTGATCAAGTTCGGCTCCAGGGTTGACCTTTACCTGCCCCATGGGTATGATCCGATAATTTCCAAAGGAGACAAGGTCTTCGCCGGCCAGACCGTTCTGGCCAGGCGGAAGCGCACCTGACCATCGGACACACAGACTCATGAGCGAGCACCGCCCCAGGGGCATATACATCCTGCCCAACCTGTTCACCATCGCCAGCCTTTTCTCCGGCTTTCTGGGGATGGTCTGGGCCATCCAGGGGCAGTTTGAGCTGGCCGCAGTAGCCATTCTGGTCAGCTGCGTCTGCGACGGACTTGACGGCCATGTGGCCAGAATGACCAAGGCCAGCTCAGAGTTCGGGGTGCAGATGGACTCCCTGGCGGATCTGGTGGCTTTCGGCGTCGGGCCTGGGCTGTTGATCTACCTTTGGCAGACCCATGCCTTCGGACGCCTCGGCCTGGTCAGCTCATTTCTGTTCATCGCTTGCGGCGCTCTGCGCCTGGCCCGCTTTAATGTCCAGGCCATGCGAGGCGGAAACGGCGGCTCCAAGAAGTTCTTCACCGGCCTGCCCATCCCTGCGGCGGCATGCGTGTTGGCCACTCTGGTCCTCTTCTCAGGCTATCTGCCCGAGGACGTGCTCCAGTCGGTCATCCCAACCTTCAGCCTGGCCCTCATCTATCTGCTGGCCCTGCTCATGGTCAGCAAGGTCCGCTACGCCTCGTTCAAAGATGTCGAGCTGATCAAGGCGCACCCCTACACGGCCTCGGTGGCCGTAGTGCTCATTTTCGTCCTGGTGGCCTCTGAGCCGAAGCTCATCGGCTTCCTCTTTTTCATGGCCTACCTGATCTCCGGCCTGGCCTACTCCTTTGTGGCTGTGCCCCTACGCCGTGGAACCTTCCTACGGGGGCTTTCCCGCCAAAAGCCCTCGTAAGCAGAGAATACTCACTCCCAGATAGATGTCCGCGCATTGCCCCGGCGGTTGGCCGGAACGGCCTTCAGTCAAGGATCGGCCCGGCTCAACCATGCCATCTGCCCGTCCCCTGAAATAGCCGTTTTTAGCCGTCGGGCAAAGGCCCACGGCCCGGCTCTGATTGACAGGGCAGGGCCGCCCCACATGAACAGCAGGCTCTTCCGAGCAGCGGAAGGAGGTCAATCATGAGCGAACGAATCATCGTTTTCGATACAACCCTGCGCGACGGGGAGCAGTCTCCCGGAGCCACCATGAACAGCCAGGAAAAGAGGCGCATGGCCAGGCAGCTCGATGCCCTCGGCGTCGACGTCATCGAGGCCGGCTTCCCGGCCGCCAGCCAGGGCGACTTTGAGGCCGTCCAGGAGATCAGCCGGGTGGTCGAGCAAGCCCAGGTAGCCGGCTTGTGCCGGGCCAGCCGAGCGGATATTGATCGAGCCTGGGAGGCTATCAAGGAGTCCAGGCACCCGCGCCTCCATACCTTTCTGGCCACCTCGGACATTCATATGCAGTTCAAGCTGGGCCTGAGCCGGGAGGAGGTTCTGGAGGCTGTTCGCTCGGCCGTCTCCCACGCAGCCGGCTATACGGACAATGTGGAGTTCTCCGCCGAGGACGCCTCCCGTTCAGATCGCGGATTTCTGGCTCAGGTTGTTGAAACGGCCATAGCCGCCGGGGCGACCACGGTGAACATTCCAGACACCGTGGGTTACTCGCAGCCGCTTGAGTTTGCCGAGCTTATCGGCTTCTTGCGCGAGCAGGTGCCCAACATGGACAAGGCCGTGCTCAGCGTGCATTGTCATAACGATCTCGGCCTGGCCACGGCCAACACCCTGGCCGCGCTCCACTCCGGGGCCAGGCAGGTGGAGGTGACCCTCAACGGCATCGGGGAGCGGGCCGGAAACGCCGCCCTGGAAGAGGTGGTTATGGCCCTCATGGTACGCAAGGACTACCACGAGTTCATCACCCACGTCCGCCAGGAAAACATCTATCCGGCCTGTCGCCTGCTGTCCTTGATTATCGGCCAGCCCATACCGGCCTATAAGGCCGTGGTCGGCGGCAACGCCTTTGCCCACGAGGCCGGCATCCATCAGCACGGCATGATGCAGAACCGGCAGACCTATGAGATCATGACCCCCGAGAGCATCGGTCGCCCGCCCTCGGAGATGGTCCTGGGCAAGCATTCCGGCAAGCATGCCTGCCGCAGGAGACTGGAGGAGCTCGGCTACCGGCTGGAAGACGATCAGCTCGATCAGGTCTTTGAAGCGGTCAAGAAGCTGGCCGACAAGAAGAAGCAGGTCTATGTGGAGGATCTGGAGGCCGTTGTTCTGGAAGAGGTCTTCCGCATCCCGGACAAGTACCGGCTCTTGTACTTGAGCTCGCTTTCCGGCAATATGGCCATTCCCACGGCCACCTTGAAGATGGAGATCGACGGGAGCGAGGAGCAGCTTTCGGAGTTCGGGGTGGGACCGGTTGATGCGGTCTTCAACGCCATCTGCCAGCTCGTGGGCAAATGCCCGAAGCTGCTTCGCTTCTCCGTCAATGCCATTACGGGCGGCACCGACGCCCAGGGCGAGGTCACGGTCAAGCTCGAGGATGAACGGGCCAGGACGGCCATTGGCCGGGGCTCGGACCCAGACATCATCGTGGCCAGCGCCAAAGCCTACATCAATGCCTTGAACAGGCTGGCCAAGAAGGAGGAAGACCGGGTATGCGCCAATGTCTAGCCGAAAAGATCCTGCAGCGGCACTGCCCGGAAACGATTCGCGGGCCGGGGCAGATCGTCCAGTGCAGCGTGACGAGCGTCCTGGCCAACGACATCACCGCCCCGTTGACTATTGATTCCTTTCGGAAGATGGGTGCCGGACAGGTCTTCGACCCGGAGCGGATCATCCTGGTCTGCGATCACTTTACCCCCAACAAGGATGTGGCCTCGGCCGAGCAGGTCAAGATCGTACGAGAGTTTGCCCGCGAGCAGGGCATTCGCCACTACTACGAAGGCGGCCGAGCCGGCGTCGAGCATGCTCTCCTGCCGGAGGCCGGCTTGGTCGGCCCCGGCGAGGTGGTCATCGGGGCCGACAGCCATACCTGCACCTACGGCGGGCTCGGAGCCTTCGCCACTGGGCTGGGCAGCACGGACGTGGCCGCGGCCATGGTCCTAGGCGAGACCTGGTTCAAGGTGCCGGAGAGCGTTCTGGTCCGTTTGACCGGAAGGCTCCCCAAGCACATCGGCGGCAAGGACATCATTCTGGCCCTTATCGGCCGGATCGGTGTGGACGGAGCTCGCTACAAGGCCATCGAGTTCGTGGGCGAGACCCTGCAGGAGCTGGAGGTAGAGGCCCGGTTGACCGTGGCCAACATGGCCATTGAGGCTGGCGGCAAGGCCGGGCTCTTCCCGGCTGACGAGCTGACTCTGGACTATTTGCTGGGGAGCGGCCGTCGGGAGGACGATCAGCTGCTGGCTGCGGATGCCGGGGCCAGTTACGCGGAGGAGATCGAGATCGATGTCGGAAGCTTGGAGCCGCAGGTGGCCTGCCCGCATCTGCCCGAGAATGTCAAGCCGGTCAGCCAAGTCGGCCGGCTGGCCCTGGACCAGGTGGTCATCGGCTCCTGCACCAACGGGCGGCTCTCTGATCTGAGGGTCGCCGCGGACATCCTCAAAGGGCGCAAGGTCGCCAACGGGCTGCGCCTGATCGTCCTGCCGGCAACCCCGGCTATTTATGCCCAGGCCCTTCAGGAAGGCCTGCTGCAGATCTTCCTGGAGTCTGGTGCGGTCATCGGGCCGCCGACCTGCGGCCCGTGCCTTGGCGGCCATATGGGCATTCTGGCCGGCGGCGAGCGCTGTCTGGCCACGACCAATCGGAACTTCAAAGGACGCATGGGCAGCCTGGAAAGCGAGGTTTACCTGGCCGGACCGGCCGTGGCCGCAGTGAGCGCTGTGGCCGGATTCATCTGCCACCCCGCCGATCTGGAGGAACCACAATGAGCGCACTGCAGTTTTCCGGCAAAGCGCATCGGGTCGGAGCGCATATCGATACGGACGCCATCATTCCGGCCAGGTATCTGGTGACCACGGAGCCGGAGACCCTGGGGAGGCACTGTATGTCAGGCCTGGAAGAGGGCTGGGTTGAAAGGGTTTCCCCCGGGGACATTCTGGTGGCTGGCCCGAACTTCGGCTGCGGTTCCTCCAGGGAGCACGCCCCATTGGCCCTCCTCGGAGCGGGTATTCCGGCGGTCGTCGCGCATAGCTTTGCCCGCATCTTCTACCGCAACGGCTTCAACATGGGGCTGGTCCTCCTGGAGGTTGGCCCGTCATTCGAGCTGCTGGCCGACGGCGATCAGCTCTGGGTGGACGCCGAGCAGGGCCAGGTGGTCGATACGACCAACGGACGGACCGTCCAGGCCCAGCCCTTGCCCGATTTCATGTTGGAGCTCCTCCAGAGCGGCGGGCTTGTCGAGTACGTCAAGAAGCGTTTGAGTGGCTGAGAGTGACGCAGGATCGAGCTCTTTTTTTGACAACTCCCCATTTTCACGAGATGCACGCTATGGACACGACACTCTGCCTGTTGGCCGGGGACGGAATCGGCCCGGAGATCGTCAGCCAGGCCAAGAAGGTTCTGGCTGCCGTGGCTGAGCGCTTCAGCCACGAGATTGAACTTAAGGAGTCCTTGATCGGCGGGGCCGCCTTGGATGCCGGCAAGGGGCCTTTGCCGGATGAGACCGTCGAGGCATGCCGCCAAGCCGATGCGGTGCTTCTCGGGGCCGTTGGAGGTCCGGCCTGGGATGAGCTGCCCCACGAGCGACGTCCGGAGCGAGGGCTGCTGGGCATACGCAAGGAGCTCGGCCTGTTCGCCAACCTCCGCCCGGCCCTGATCTTCGATGAGTTCGCCGGCTCCTCCTATCTCCGGCCGGATATCGTCGGTCAGGGCGTTGATCTTCTCGTGGTCCGGGAGCTGACCGGAGGCCTCTACTTCGGAGAGCCGAAAGGTATCCGCCAGGAGAAGGGGCAGCGGGTTGGTCTGAACACCATGGTTTATACCGAGTCCGAGGTGCGGCGTATCGCCGAGCTCGCCTTCAGGCTCGCCGCCGGACGGCGCAAGAGGCTCTGCTCGGTTGACAAGGCCAATGTCCTGGACGTCTCCCGGCTCTGGCGGGAGGTCGTCATGGAGACGGCCGCCGGGTATCCTGAGGTCGAGCTGAGCCACATGTACGTGGACAACGCCGCCATGCAGCTGGTGCGGGATCCATCCCAGTTCGACGTGCTGGTCACCTCCAATCTCTTCGGAGACATCCTTTCAGATGAGGCCGCGGCCATAACGGGTTCCATCGGTCTGCTGCCCTCGGCATCCCTCGGAGCGGACGGCCGGGGGCTGTTCGAGCCCGTGCACGGCTCGGCTCCGGACATTGCCGGCCGGGATTTGGCCAATCCCCTGGGCATGATCCTGTCCGTGGCCATGCTCCTCCGCCACGCCCTGTCCCTGGAGGAGGAGGCCACAGCTGTCGAAGGCGCCGTCCGAGCGGTGCTGTCCCAGGGCTATAGAACCCCTGATCTCAGGCAGCCCGGAACAACCACCGTAGGCTGCTCGGAGATGGGCCGCCTGGTCACAGAAGCCCTGCGGCGAGGCTGAAAAGCTCCCCGCCAGCCATCCTGAGATCGGGGCGGTTCGGGCCATCGGTCAAGCCCTGGGTCGGGATGTCCGAACAGTCCGGCTAGCGGCCTTCAGCCCGAACCATTCGTTGCCCTGCCTCCTCCGAAGCCCGGTTGCTGCTCGTCCTTTCAGCCTCTCCCTTGCCGCCGCAGGCTTGTATCCCCGGGGCATGTCTGCTATATAGAGGACAGACGCTTGCTTGCATTCCATCTGGCATCAGAGCATGGACGGTCCGGCCACGTTACGAGCCGGACTGCAGTATTTTTTCGAATCGCGAAGGAGGACGCCAATGGCCAGCTCGACAACCTCGACGAAGACCTCTTCCAAGAAAGCGTCTTCGGCTGACTCGCCGGACAAGGCTGCCAAGCAGAGGGAGCAGCTCGTCCTGAACGGGGCGGACATCATGAGCATGGGCGAAGAGGCCGAGCTCCTGGTCGGAGGGAAGAACTACAACACGGCCATCATCAGCGAGCTCGAAGGCTTGCGCGCCCCCCAGTTCAGGGCCATTTCCTCGGCCGCTTTCCACGCACTCCTTGACGAGACCCGGGTCAATGCCACCTTGATCCGCCAAACGGTCAATCAGGAGTACGAGCAGGTGGACTGGAGCGGGGCTGAGGCCAACAGGGATCCGGACTTCCTCAAAACCTTTGTTCGGCGGATCGCCTCAAACATTCGGGAGAAGCAGAGCGAAGCCAGCGGCGAGGGGCTCATCCAGCTGCGCAAGTTCATCAACAACGTGGTCGAAGGCTTCGCTGTCTCGCCTGAAGGCATCGATCAGCTGCGCAAGCGTTCGGTCCTGGTCCAGGCTGCCATCCTGAGCGTGGAGCTCCCGAAAGACGTTCAAGAGGCGGTTGCCAGCGCCTACCGCAGCATCTGCAAGGAGGCGGGCATGGACAACGTGCCCGTGGCCGTGCGCTCCTCAGCGGCCGGCGAGGACAGCCGCAAGAAGGCCTTCGCCGGGCTGCAGGACACCTATCTGAATATCACCAACGAGCAGGAGTGCATCCAGGCCTACCAGTGGGACTGCGCCTCGGCCTATAACCTGCGCTCCATGACCTATCGCCGCGAAGCCATTCTGGATGCCGTGGCCCAGGCCGAGAAGACCGGGGACGACTCCATAGCCGAGCAGGCCAAGCAGGAATGGTCCATCGAGAACACCTCCCTGTCCGTCTGCATCATGCGCATGATCAATCCGGTTATCTCCGGAACGGCCTTCAGCGCCGATACGGCCACTGGTTGCCGGGGGACGGACAGGAAGGATCTGGTCTCCATCGACGCCAGCTACGGCCTGGGCGAAGCCGTGGTCTCCGGCATGGTCACACCGGATAAGTTCTTCGTTTTCAAGCGCGACGACGGCTCCGAGGTCGTGGTCCGCTTCATGGGCCGCAAGGACAAGAAGATCATCTACGACCAAGACAAGAGTGGAACCAGGGTCATCCCAGTGACTGAGGAGGCCGTCTACCGTTGGTCCTTGTCCCTGGCTCAGGCCGAGGAGGTGGCCAGGGGGGTGCGGGCCATCAGCAAGGCCTATGACGGGCTGATCATGGACACCGAGTTCTGCATCGACGAGTGGGACCGGCTCTGGTTCGTTCAGGCTCGCCCCGAGACCCGCTGGAACGCCGAGCTGGAGAAGAACCCTCATACCATTTTCATGCGCCGCAAAGAAGTCGATCCGCAAGCCCTGAGCCGGGCCGAGGTGGTCCTGAATGGCAACGGGGCCTCCCGTGGCGCCGGCAGGGGCAAGGTTCGCTTCCTTCGGTCGGCCCTGGAGCTGAACAAGATCAACCCAGGCGATATCCTGGCTGCCGAGCGGACCGATCCGGACATGGTTCCGGGCATGCGCATCGCCTCGGCCGTCCTGGCCAGCGCCGGCGGCGATACCAGCCATGCAGCCATAACTTCCCGAGAGCTGGGCATTCCCTCGGTTATCGGCATCAATCGGGTGGAGATCCTCCGGGCGCTCGATGGACAGGAAATGACCGTGGACGGTTCCAGGGGACAGGTCTACAGAGGGCTGCAGCCGCTCATTGAAGTCGGCGGTGAGGTGGATGTCAGCCAACTGCCCCAGACCAAGACCAAGGTGGGCCTCATCCTGGCCGATGTGGGCCAGGCCTTGTTCCTTTCCAGGCTCAGGGAGTCGCCTGACTTCGAGGTGGGGCTCCTGCGGGCGGAGTTTATGCTCGGCAACATCGGTGTTCATCCTTTGGCCCTGGACGCCTTTGACAAGGGAGAGCTCCAGCAGGCCGTCCAGGTCAAGCTCAAGGATCTCGAGGAGCAGTTGACCAAGATTATCAAGGAGCAGCTCGACTTCGGCATCCTGACCTTCGATTTGAACCTGCGCAAGTATGTCGGCATCCTGACCGGCCTGGGCGAGGAGATTGAGGAGCTGAGCGAAAAGGCCAGCGTGCGCGGCACCGAGGAGGTGCTTGCAGTCCAGCGCCGCATCCGTGAGCTGGACCAGCAGCTGGACGCCGTTCTGGAGCGGGCAACGCGCCGACTGGATGTCATCAAGTCCTCCACTGACCTGCGGGAGCACATCAGCCAGGTCCTGGGCTATCGTGAGGAGCTCCTGCAGCTCAGCGACAAGGATCCGGAGCAACGGCAGCGGCGAGAGGAGATCGAGGAGTTCATTGAGGACCGGCTGAACAAGATCGACGACCATCCCGAGGTGACCAATGTCCTGGAACGGATCCGGAAGATGCGCAAAGATGTGGCCCAGAAGGTCGGTTTGAGCCGGATAATGGAGGACCTCCAGTCTTTGCCGGCCAAGATCCAGGAGCACATTCGGTCACGGGGCTTTAGGAGCGGCAAGGAGCTCTACGTCCAGACCTTGGCCCAGGGCTTGGCCCTCTTCGCCATGGCCTTTTACGGCCGGGAGATCATTTACCGGACCACGGATTACAAGAGCAACGAGTACCGGAATCTTATGGGCGGCATGCTCTACGAGCACCATGAGGACAACCCCATGCTCGGCTACCGGGGTGTGTCCCGGAATGTCCATGATTGGGAGATCGAGGCCTTTAAGCTGGCCCGGGGTGCTTACGGCGGCATGAACCTCAAGCTGATGCTCCCCTTTGTGCGGACCCTCGAGGAGGCCAGGAGCATGAAGCGCTACCTGGCTGACGTGCATAAGCTCAAGAGCGGCGAAGACGGCCTGAAGATCATCCTCATGTCGGAGATTCCCAGCAACGCCGTTCTGGCCAAGCAGTTCATCGAGGAGTTCGATGGGTTCTCCATCGGATCGAACGACATGACCCAGCTCGTTCTGGGAACCGATCGGGACAACGCCCGACTGCGCAAGGTGTACGATGAGGAGGACCCGGCCGTGGTCTGGGCCATTCTGGTGACTGTCTTCACCGGCCAGCGCGTCGGCAAGAAAGTTGGCTTCTGCGGTCAGGGGGTCTCCAACAGCACAATCATCCGCGGCTTGGTCTGCATCGCCGGGATTGTCTCCGCCTCTGTGGTCCCGGATACCTACCCCCAGACCAAGGAAGGCATCGCCGAGCTCGAGGGTCAAGACATCCAGGTCCGCGATCTGGGCTCCTGGCTGCAGGCCAGACATTTCGACCGCCTCTGTCGGCTGCTGGAAAACGAGCGGTTCGGCCACATCATCAAGAAGAACACCACGGCCGCGGATATCCTGGAGTGGTACGAAGGCGAGCTGGCCAGGTTGCACGAGCATGTCCAGGCTCATCTCGGAACGCACAAGGAGGAGTTCTACCGTCAGGAGCTGGAGAACTTCCGGCAGAAGCTTCACAAGCCGGTCATTTACGCCAATTGGGATTGGGAGGGCACGGTCCAGGACGCCCTGCATCAGGCCGGCTTCTCGTCCTACGAGGAGCAGGAGGCCGCTTTGCAGGCCCAGCGAAAAACGGAATGGTAAATGCAAAGCCTTGACAGAGCGCCGGAAAAAGGTTCACAAGATTCCAGAGCAGCCGCAAGTAAAGGTGCGACCGTGACTGTTGACACTCAGCAAGTCTATTGGAGAACTGCCCATGTCCAGACTCATGGTGCTCGGCCTTGGAAACATCCTGCATCAAGACAAGGGTCTCGGAGTCTATGCCGTCCGGGACCTGCACAAACAGGACTGGCCCGCCGGAGTGACCTTTGCCGATGAAAACGGCCTCCATCGGGAAGACTTTACCTTGCAGGGATACGAACACTTGCTCATCCTCGAGGCCATACAGAACGGCAGGGCGCCGGGCACCCGCTTCCGGCTGACCCTGGATGATTTCATGGCCACTGGGACCAGCCCGATGGATCCCATGCTCGTCAAGGCCCTGACCGTGAGCGAGGTCATGGGGCAATCTCTCGAGGTCGTATTCATGGGGCTTGAGCCGGAGATGGTCGGTTTGGACGTCCGCTTGACCCCAACCTTGCTCGAAGCCTATGCGAATTTCCTGGATTGCGTCCGAGTGGAGATGGAAAGCCGGCTCGAGCGCATGGGCATCGCCTGCAACGGTCCGGTCCTGGAAGCTTGACCGGGTAGCATGGAGGCCCGAGGGGCGATGACCGTGCAGCACGATCATGTTCGCCGGCGCATGGCCATGGTCCGGGAGCAGCTCCTGGCCAGGGGGATCGACGATGAACAAGTTTTGTCAGCCATGGGCACTGTGCGGCGCCATCTCTTCGTTGACGAGGCCCTGCATGCCCAGGCATACAGTGAGAATGCCCTGCCTATAGGCTACGGTCAGACCATTTCCCAACCCTACACCGTGGCCCAAATGGCATGTGCCTTGCAGCTTGAGCCGGATATGCGCGTTCTGGAGGTCGGCACCGGTTCAGGCTACCAGGCTGCCGTCCTGGCCGAGATGGGGGCCGAGGTGTACAGCCTTGAAAGGATCAAGCCACTCTATCTGGCCGCATTGAAGCGAATGACCGATTTTCGTTACTTCCGGGTCAAGCTCAAGCTGGCCGACGGCACCGAGGGCTGGCCCGAGCAGGCGCCATTCGATCGTATCTTGGTAACGGCCGGCGGTCCGGAAGTTCCCACGGTCCTGCTGGGGCAGCTGGCTGCCGGCGGCATGCTGGTCATGCCGGTCGGTCAGACCAGAGATGAGCAGAAGCTCGTGCGCATCCGGGAGGAAGGGGGAAGATGGTTTCGCAAGGAGCTCGGGGAAGCCCGCTTCGTCGACCTCATCGGCCGTTACGCCCGCTGCGAGGGCTCACAGGCGGCAGAAACGGAACAGCGGAAGCCTTGAGCCATTCGGTGAAGGGACCCGGCCGGGCCATTGTCCCTTCGATGCTCTGCCTGGTCTGGCTGTGCTTTTGCCTAGTGATTCCCCCGGCTGGTCAGGCTTCAGGATCGATCTACTACTACCGGGACGATCAGGGCGTCTTGCACTTCACCGACCTGCCCGATTCCCGCAAGTACAAGCCCTACATGATTTTCGGAGCCGCTGCCGAGCGGGTCGATCGGCAGCGCATCCTCAAGCTGATCAGGAAGTTCAGCCGGCGGCACAACATGGACAGCCTCCTGGTCCAAGCCGTCCTTGAGGTTGAATCGGGCTATGATGTCCAGGCCTGCTCCCATGCTGGGGCCGAGGGCCTCATGCAGATCATGCCCGAGACTCAGAAGGATCTCGGCCTGGAGACGCCTTTTGACCCGGCGTCCAACATCGAGGCAGGCGTGCGCTACTTGAAGATGATGCTGGAGCGGTTTTCCGATATAGAGACCGCTCTGGCCGCATACAACGCCGGTCCCACCAGCGTCATGGAGCATAAAGGGATTCCTCCCTATCCTGAGACCAGGCGCTATGTGGACAAGGTCATTACAGCCTACTCACGCATGAAGGGGAGGAACTGATGGTCAATGCTCCAAACCTCCTGACGCTCCTGCGTATCGCTGCTGTTCCCTTCATTGTCGTGCTCATGTACTTCCCCTCCAGACTGACCTGCCTGGTAAGCATGGTCATCTTCATTCTGGCCTCCCTGACCGACCTCCTCGACGGCTTGCTGGCCAGGCGTTATAACCTGGTCACCAGCCTGGGCAAGTTTCTGGACCCGCTGGCGGACAAGCTCCTGGTCATTTCCGTCATGATCATGCTCGTTCATTTAGGCTGGCTGCAGGCCTGGATCGTTATCTGCATCGTCAGCCGCGAGATCATGGTTACCGGGCTGCGGGCCATTGCCGCCGATCAGGGGCGGGTTATCGCTGCAGACCGCTACGGCAAGTTCAAAACCATTGTACAGGTCGTGGCCCTCTGCCCTTTGATGCTCCATTACCCATGGTTCGGATTGAATCCGGCTCCGCTCGGTCTCGTGCTCATCGTCATTGCCCTCGCATTGACCCTTTTTTCCGGTGGGAACTACGTTTTCAACTTCTTTCGTTCTGCATACCGCGAGGAGGCGTGATGGCCCAGATAGATGCTTTTTTCAAGATGCTCAACGAGCTTGGTGCCTCGGACCTGCACCTCTCGGCGGGATCTCAGCCTGTCGTCCGTTTGCATGGAGATTTGCAGCGTGTCAAGTACAAGAGCCTGGAGCACGAAGAGCTCAAGAAGATGCTCTACGAAATTACTCCGGAGCAGAAGGTCAAGGAGTTCGAGGAGACTGGAGACGTGGACTTTTCTTACGAGGTGCCGCACCTCGCGAGATACAGGGTGAACTTCTTTCTCCAGCGCCGCGGGGTTGGCGCGGTCTTTCGGGAGATCCCCCAAAAGATCTTGTCAATCGACGACCTGGGGCTGCCCAAGATCCTCAAGAACCTGGCCACATTGCCCAAAGGGCTCGTTCTGGTCACAGGCCCGACCGGGAGCGGCAAGTCCACCACGTTGGCGGCCATGATCGATTACTGCAATCGGACCCGCAAGGACCACATCGTGACCATCGAGGATCCCATCGAGTTCGTCTACGATCCGGTCCACTGCCTGATCAACCAGAGAGAGGTGGGACGGGACACCAAAAGCTTCAGGGCCGCGCTGCGCGGAGCCTTGCGCGAGGATCCGGACATCATTCTGGTCGGTGAGATGCGGGATCTGGAAACCATCGAGCTGGCCTTGGAAGCCGCCGAAACAGGTCACCTTGTCCTGGGCACCCTGCATACCATCTCCGCTTCCAAGACCATCGACCGGGTCATCGAGGTCTTTCCGGGGCAGCAGCAAGGTCAGATCCGCTCGAGTCTGGCTGACTCCCTCCGGGCCGTTATCGCCCAGAACCTCCTTAAGCGGGTTGATACGAAAGGTCGAGTGGCCGCACTGGAGGTCATGATCGCCACGCCGGCCGTGCGCAATCTCATCCGGGAAAACAAGATCTACCAGATCAACTCCCTGATAGAGACCGGGCGCAAGTACGGCATGCAGACCCTGGATGACGGGTTGATGCGGCTTTTGACCAACAACGTCATCGATCCAGACCAAGCCTACCATAAGGCTGTGAACAAGTCGAAGTTCAAGGATTTCCTGACCGAGCCGCCCCAAGACTTCACCGAGGTGTAGCCATGCTGCGTTCCCAATTCGATTACCTCATCGGCCAGGTCCTTTCCCAGGCTCCGAACACGTCGGACATCATCTTTACTGTGGGGAAGCCCATCCAGGCCGAGATCGACGGGAATCTCGAGGATATATCCGTCAAACCCGAGCTCGGGGAGCTGCTTCCCTGGCATGTCGAGTCCATGGCCATGTGCATGATGGGGAACAACATCCGTCTCTACAGCGATCTGGTTAAAACCGGCTCCTGCGATCTGTCTTACGCCCTCAAGGGGCGTGGCCGTTTCCGGGTCAATATCTTCAGCCAGAAGGGCTCCCTCGGGGTGGTCATGCGTCAGCTCCCCGTCCGGGTCCCCAGCATCGACGATCTGCAGCTGCCGGAGATATTCAAGGATATGGCTAAGGAAAAGTACGGGCTCATTCTGGTCACCGGCGCGACCGGAACCGGAAAGTCCACCTCCCTGGCCGCCTTGATCAAGGAGATCAACACCCACTTCCGCAAGCATATTGTCACCCTAGAGGATCCGGTGGAGTTCGTGCACGAGCATGCCCAGGCCACCATTAACCAACGCGAGCTCGGCAGGGACTTCGACAGCTTCGCCAATGGCTTGCGGGCGGCTCTGCGCCAGGCTCCCAAGGTCATCCTGGTCGGCGAGATCCGCGACCGCGAGACCATGACCATTGCCCTCGAAGCGGCCGAGACCGGCCACCTGGTCCTCGGAACCTTGCACACCGGCGACTGCGCCCAGACCATCAACCGGATCATCGGCATGTTCGAGCTGAGCGAGGAACGGCTTATTCGCGGACGGGTTTCCGAAAGCTTGAAGTATGTCGTCTCCCAGCGGCTGATGCCGAAAGTTGAGGGCGGAAGGATTCCGGCCTTTGAGATCATGAGCAATAACATTCGGATTAGGGAGCTCATCAACAACGGTGAGGACGGGGAGAAGACCTTCTATAACGTCCTTGCCAGTAGCGCCAGTTATGGTATGATTACCTTCGACGACTATCTGGTTGACCTCTTTCAGGAAGGGGTCATCAGCGAGTCTGTGGCCATGCTGAACAGCTCTGACAAGTCCAGGCTCGGCCAGATGCTCGATAAGATCAAGGCCCAGCGTGGCGAGAAGGTTACTGATATCGAGGGTCTCGAGCTGGACCGCGAGTATGAGCAAAAGACGACCCTCTGATTGACAATGCGCAGTTCGACCAGGAGCCTGCCCATGCGTGTACAATGCCGTCACTGCGAAAAGGGGTTCACCATTCCGGACGAGAAGGTTCCGGAGAACGATGTGTTGAGGTTCAAATGCCCGGTATGCGGTGGCAAGAACGAGGTGGACACCCACAAGGACGAGGCTGGAGAGAGCCTGGATAAGCCTGGGGCGGCTTCCCAGGAGGAGCCGGAGGAGATGCTCGAGCCTGAGGTTTTCCCCCCCGGGGCCGAGGTGGCTTTCCTGTTTGTTCATGACGGTGAATGGGCCGAAGGAGCCCGGGAGTATCTCACCCAGATGGGCATGTATCTCAGCACGGCCGACACGGTGTCTCAGGCCCGGCAGAAGCTCAAGCTGAACCGCTATAACTGGGTCATTGTCGAGGACAGGCGGGACAACGGGCCCGTGTTGCAGGAAGTCGGCTCATGGCCGGGCTATCGGCGGCGTGAGGTCAATGTCATCCTGGTCGGCCAATCAGCCAAAAGCTTCGATCCGAGCCGCGCTTTCGCCATGGGGGCCAACTGCTATCTGTGCATTGACGATACGGACCGCATCGAGGAGCATCTGGAGCAGGCCAGGGAAGAGTACAACCAGTACATCGCCCCCTGGCAGGTGGCTATGGAGCAGGTGGAGGTTTAGTGCCGCGTCCGCTCAATAAGGCAGATACCATCGACTGTTCCAGAGAGAAAACCCTGTACCCACTTTGCCACTCACGGTGTGTATTGTATCTATGAGCTGAAACAATACTGCTTTTGAATAGGGCACTTCATCAGCAACGGCAAAGTGGGTGCAGGGGTGGAAGTGAGCTGAGTACCTCTCGATTTTTCGGCGAGATGGCTTACTCAGTGGCAACAGTATGCCTGGAACAGCACCTTTGAGGAGAGCATGCTCTGGCGTTTGGCCCTGGCCGGGATTCTGCTGTTCAACAGTTTTTTGCTTTTCCAGCTCATCTGGGGGAACAACGGGCTTTTGCGTTACCATGAGCTCAAGCAGACCGAGGCGCGGATGCAGCAGCAGTCCGATGAGGTCCGCCGGGACAATGTGCGTTTAAGCCGGGAGATTCGGCTTTTGAAGAACAGCACTGCTTACATTGAGAAAACCATACGCAGCGAGATGCATTACGTCCAGCCAAATGAAATCATCTACCTCAGAGAAGAAAGGAAGTGAGGTATGGAAGAGAAGATCCAATGGTACGAGGAGATCCTCCATCTTGATCCTTCATCGACGCTGTTCTTTTCTCTGGCGCGTCTCTATGTGCAGAAATCGGACACGGAAAAGGCCGTGGACGTTCTGTTGAGGGGCATAGACAAGCATCCAGAGCATATCGAAGCCAGGCTGCTTCTCTGCCAGCTCTTTGAGAGCATGGGGCGGCTCGAGGAACGGGACAGGCTGATAGACGAGGTTTCGGCCTTGTTTAGCCGGTATCCAAGCTTTTGGTCCGGTTGGGCCGAAAAGCTGCAGAAGCAGGGGAAAGGGGATCTTGCCGCTGCTGCTTTCTTCATGGCCGCCAACTTCGGAGGCAGCAGCACAGGCTGGGCTGATGTCCTTATGGCTGGGCTTCGAGCTTTCCAATCCGGGCACTCAACAGGCTCTGATGCGGAGGCTCAGGAAGCGGAAGCTCCGCCAGCCTCTGCTGCACCGGCCCGGGAGCCCTCCAGCCCCGATAAGGGGCACCGAGAGGCCTCTGACCAGGATTCCTCGAGCACAGATGGTCGCGAGGAGATCATCGATCTCGTTGACGAAAAGGAGGACCAGGGCGTAGAATTTCTAGAAGCTGAAGAAGGCGAAGACAGAGCCTCACCAGGGGAAGAGCACGAGGCCCCCACAACCTACCGGACCAAGACCATGGCCGACATCCTGGCTGGTCAGGGCGATTACGACGGCGCTCTGGAAATCTACCAGGAGCTTCTTGATGAGACCTCGGACAGCACCAAGCGCCGAGAGCTTGAGGAACGCATTGAGGCGGTTCTTCAAAAGCGCTCTTCCGAGGTCGAGGCTATGGAAAAGGCCTCCGGACGGGGTGAGAAGTCCGGGAAGAAGGATATACTGCAGAAGATGGAGAGGCTGGCCGAACGCCTGGAAGCGAGGAACGAAGTCAGCTGATGACCTGAGGGAGCCTGCCCGGGGCCGGCATCCTGGTTTCGGGCTCGGTCTGGGGGGGGATCTCAGCCTGAGACATATCAGCGTGTCAAGGCTGCATCGTTCCAAGGGGTTTTCCCTCAAGTGCTCCTGGCGACCGGCAAGAATGGCAAGCCAGACAGACGATCGGGAAAGAGGTGGTTCCCGGGGCAGGTCGCGACGAAGGAGAACGGCCTGGCCGGGAACTTTTTTTTGCCTCCCTCGCTCCGTGCCGACCTTGGCCTGTTGCCGTCGGACCTTCTGGCCTTCGATCTGTCAATCTGCTAGCATAAACTCAGCAATTGGGATACGGGTTGTGCACCTTGGAACCTCAAAGTCCCGCAGTACAAAGGAGAGTCATGAAGCCCATTCGCCTTTCCCTTAGCCTTACAGGGATTGTCGCCTTTATCGCAGTGACCGCTGGCTGCGGTTTGTTCGGCTCTCAAGAGAAGCCCTACCGGGGGTGCTTTTGGCCGGCCGATGTGGAGCTTGCTCAAACGGACCGTCTCCCGGAGCAAAAGCAGACCATGGCCGAGCTCTTCTGCGATGTGGACCGACAGCTCGAGAGCGTGCTCGTCGAGATCCGTGCCCAGGAGGAGGTTCCCAGTCGGCAATGGCTGCAAGGCATAACCGAAGAGTTCACCTGGTTGAACGGCGTCTTCTATGCCTCAGCCGATGGAGAGGTGCGTCGAAGATACCCGGAGCATCCCATCAAGCAGCTCGATGCGGCTTCGATGCTGCAAGGGATGGAGGTCGACGGACATAAGGGGCTGCGGTATCGAGTCCAGCAGAATGCCCTGGGGCATGAGCTTGCCCTGATCAAGCCCCTATACTCCGGGCTGAACCGACAGGGATATCTGGTGGCCCACTTCGACTTGCGCTCGATTCTGCGCTTGTCCGCCAACCCAGATCGAATGGTCCTGCTCAACGCCGAGCAGGTGCTCTGGTCCGGGGGAATTGCGGAAAGCTCCCGGTTGCTCTCCTTGAACTGGCGGGAGATCCTCGAGGACACCGTCAGCGATACGATTGCACTCAACGGGAAGCGGTTTTACTGGCTGGCCAGATACGTGGGCCGGGATCCGCTTATTTACGTGGTGGAGATTCCTCAGGAGTCCTAACCAGAAGAGAGGTAACCATGCGTCAAATCACTGTAACGGAACATCTGCTTCTGCACCAGAAGCAGACGCCTATGGCGACGGGACAGTTCACCCATCTTTTAAACGAGCTCATCCTCGCGGCCAAGATCATCTCTCGGGAAACCAATAAAGCCGGGCTGGTCGATGTTCTTGGCTACACCGGCGAGGTCAACATCCAGGGGGAGAAGGTCCAGAGGCTCGACGAGTTCGCCAACAAGGTCATCATCCATAGGATGGAGCGTTCAGGAACGCTCTTCGCCATGGCCTCTGAAGAGCATGCCGATCTGATAACCATTCCACAGCGGTTCCCCAAGGGTGATTACTTTCTGGTCTTCGATCCTTTGGACGGCTCCTCGAACATCGACGCCAACGTGAGCATCGGGACCATCTTTTCCCTCTACCGCAAGAAGGACGGAGCCACTGACCCGGTGGAGCTTTCCGATGTTCTCCAAAAGGGTGTCGAGCAGGTGGCTGCGGGCTACTTCATTTACGGCTCGTCCACAGTCATGGTCTACACCACGGGACGCGGCGTGCACGGGTTCACCCTGGACCCGAGCGTCGGGGAGTTCCTGCTCTCCCATGCCGACATCCAGCTCCCAAAGCAGGGCAAGATCTACTCGGTCAACGAGGCCTACTGGCACTACTGGGACAGTCAGACCCAGAGGGCCGTGTCCCTTTTCAAGGATCCCAACAGCGATCTGGGCCGACTGTATAGCCTGCGTTACATCGGTTCGTTGGTTGCCGACTTCCATCGGAACCTGCTCTACGGCGGCATATTCATGTATCCCGTGGACTATCGGGATCCCAAGAAACCAAAAGGCAAGCTCCGATTGCTCTGTGAAGCCTCACCCCTGGGCATGGTCGCCGAGCAGGCCGGTGGGATGGCCACTGACGGCCTGAATCGGATCCTCGATATCGAGCCTCAGGAGCTGCACCAGCGGACGCCCTTGTTTATCGGCTCGGAGCACGACGTGCTCAAGGTCCGGGATATATACAGCAACTAACTTTCGCGAAATACCTGGGGAATACTCCAGGTGCTTCGCAGCAGGTCGCTTCGTCCCCCCTGCACTCACTTTACCATTGCCCATGGGGAGACAATGTCGATTATGGGATTGCTCACCAATTGGAAGGAACATCCCAGTTCTTCAGTAAAGTGAGTGCAAGGGGGCCTGTAAACATATTGGCACGGAAGAGTGCCGAAAGCCCTTATCGAGCGTGGACCGGCCGGTCACGGCGGGACATGCGGTGACGGTTGTCTATGCTCTGCCTCGGTATAGAAACCTCCTGCGACGAAACCGGGCTCGCCCTGGTTGAGGACGGCCGTCTGCTCCGCCAGAGCTTGGCCAGCCAGACGGCCATGCACGCCGTTTTCGGCGGAGTCGTCCCGGAGCTGGCCTCCAGGGAGCATTACCGTGTTCTGGATCATCTGCTCGCGGATATTCTAGACAGGGAAGGATGCAGGCCGGAGCATATCGAGCGTATAGCTGTAGCCCGGGGGCCTGGTCTGCTCGGGAGCCTTCTGGTCGGCCTCGGCTTGGCCAAGGGGCTCAGCTTGAGCACGGGAGCAGTCCTTGTGGGGGTCGATCACCTCCAGGCTCATCTGCTCGCCCCTGGATTGAACCAGGAGCTGGTGTTTCCGGCCTTAGGGTTGCTCGTCTCCGGCGGGCACACCCAGCTGCACCTCATGCACTCCGACATCGAGCACGAGGTCCTGGGGCGGACCCTTGATGATGCCGTTGGAGAGGCCTTTGACAAGATGGCCAAGCTGGTGAACTTGCCGTATCCCGGGGGACGATATATCGACGGCCTGGCCAGGCTGGCCGACCCGGACACCGCTCTGTTTCCCAGGCCCTATCTGGACAATCAGAATGTGGACTTCAGCTTCAGTGGCCTGAAGACCGCCGTGGCCAGCTATGTGGCCAGGCATCCCCATGTGCGCTTATCCAGCCTGCAGCCCGAGCCAGACATTGAGACCATCGCCGATCAATCTCCCGAGCTGCCCGGGATCTGCGCTTCCTTCACCTGGAGCGTGGTGCAGTCCCTTGGTGTCAAGGTCAAGCGCGCCCTGGCCAGGCATCCGGAGGTGCAGGCCCTGATTGTGGCTGGCGGTGTGGCTGCCAACAGCGCCTTGCGCCAGCTCATGCAGGATGTGGCCGATGAGGCTGGGCTGCCCCTGCTGCTGCCGGCCATGGAGCTGTGTACTGACAATGCCGCCATGGTCGCCTATGCCGGGCAGCTCCTGTTTGCCAGGGGCTATCGGCACGACATGCATCTGGAGGCAATCCCCAGGGGAAGAGCGGTGCCGCAGGACTACCTCGGTCCGATTTCTTGACAGGGGTATATATGGGACTTATCATCACAATCTTAACCCAAGCAATGTAAAGAAGGAGAGAGGCCATGCCAGAACAAGTCAGCGATAGTAGCTTTGATAGCGAAGTCCTCAAGCATGAGCAGCCGGTCCTGGTTGATTTTTGGGCTCCCTGGTGCGGCCCTTGCCGGGCCATAGCTCCTATTCTTGAAGAGCTGGCCAAGGAGTTCGAGGGCCGGATCAAGGTGGCCAAGATGAATGTGGATGAAAACCCCTCCACGCCCAGCAAGTATGGGATCAGGGCCATTCCGACCCTGATACTTTTCAAGAACGGCGACGTGGCCGGCCAGGTGACCGGAGCCGTTTCCAAGAGCAATCTGAAGGACATGATCAACGAAAAGGGCCTGTAGCCAATGAAAGAGTATCAGGCCGCAATAATCGGAGGCGGACCGGCTGGCATCACCGCAAGCCTGTATCTGCTCCGGGCCGGATCGAGCGTAGTCTGGCTGGAGCGCATGGCCCCTGGTGGGCAGGTCCTGCGGACGGATTGGATCGACAACTACCCTGGCTTCCCGGAGGGTGTGAAGGGCTATGAGCTCATAGACCTCATGACCAAGCATCTCGAGGCTCACACCTTTGACAAGCGCATGGACGAGGTGCGGTCCATCGAGCCGACGCCGGGGGCGAATACTATCGATGTCGGCGACGAACGGATCCAGGCCAAGACAGTCATTCTTTGCACTGGCGCGGAGTACAAGAAGCTCGGCCTGCCAAAGGAGGGCGAGCTGGCCGGACGGGGAGTCTCGTACTGCGCACTTTGCGACGGGCAGTTCTTCAAGGATCAGAGCGTTGCCTGCATCGGAGGCGGCAACACCGCCCTGCAGGAAGCCTTGTACCTCTCGGGGCTGGCCAAGCAGGTCCATCTGGTGCATCGCCGGGATGCCTTCCGGGGAGATAAGATCTACCAGGATAAGGTCAAGGCCGATCCTAAGGTGACGATCCATTACGACACTGTCCCCGAGGAGATCTATGGGGAGAACCAGGTGGAAGGCTTAGGCGTCAGGAACGTCAAGAGTGGTCAGACGAGCCGCATCGATGTTGACGGAGTGTTCATCTTCGTTGGCATTAAACCCCAGATCGATTTTGTTCCGGACAGCCTGGAGCGCGACGAAGCTGGTTTCATCCTGACCGATACCGAGATGCGGACCAGCCTTCCCGGGGTTTTCGCCGCTGGCGATGTGCGCTCCAAACGATGTCGGCAGGTCAGCACCGCGGTTGGCGATGGGGCTGCCGCGGCGCAGTCCGCCTACTTGTTTCTCCAGGAAGAACTGAATGTATGAAGGACCTGCATGCACTCCTCGTGGTGGTCCTCATTTCGGCCTTCGTAGCCGGAATCTCGGGCTGCAGCCTGGTCGCCAAGCTCAGGGGGCCGAAGCCCGATACGGCCCGGGAGCTCTTCCGAGCTGGGACCGCAGCTATGCAGGAAGAAGACTATGCTGAGGCCGTGGAGCATTTTACGGCCATCAAGGAACGCTATCCCTTCAGCGAGTATACCACCAAGGCTGAGCTGAAGCTGGCTGACGCCTACTTTCAAGACGAACGTCTCGAATCGGCCGAGCAGGCCTACAAGGAGTTCGAGACGCTCCATCCGGGAAGCAAGGAGATCCCATACGTCCTTTTCCAGATCGGGCTCTGCAACTACAAGCAGTTTCGGTCCATCGATTTGCCAATGCGCAATCTGGGAGAGGCCTTGCAGTACTTCAACCGCCTCGAGCAATCCTATCCCGAGTCCCCCCTGGTGACGAAAGCCAGAGAGTATCGAACCAGAACCCGCCGGCTTATGGCCAAACACGAGCTGTTCGTGGCCGATTTTTATCTGCGGCGGGGAGATTACCAGGCAGCCTGGAAACGGTATCGCTACGTCCAGGAGCGCTATCCAGATTTGCAGGCCATCTCAAAGTATGCCCGTTCGCAGGGACGGCTCGCGTACTTCAAGTACCAGGAGGCCCAGGCCGAGCGGGAGCGCGCCGCGCAAGAAGGTGACTGGAAGCAGTGGTTCCGCTGGTTGTGAACTCGGCTCGGGACGCACCCCCTCGCAGGAGCTCCACCTTCCGACTGGAGAGCTGATTGCAGTCCCGTCCGGACTCCCTGAAAGCTGAAAGCGATCTGGTCATGGTTGAGACACTCTTCCCGAATTGGCTCCAAGACCGTCTCATGGGCGAGGAATCCTTTGCCGAGGCCTATGCCAAGGTCCCCGCTTCGGAGCGTGCCCGCCTGAAGGCCTGCTTGGCCGCTCTCTTCGATTGGTACGGCTTGCGAGCCTCACGGCGGGATGTCCGAGAACGGAGCTGGGGCAGCGGGTTCCAATCCCTCGAGCTCGAGGAACCCTTGGAGTGGTGCCTGATTCGGGTTTATCCCGGAGATCGCTCCCCTCCCCGTTTGTTGGCGGCAGTTCTGCCCCCTGTCCTGGCCAGGGTTGAAGCCGTGATGGTCGTCGCTGAAGCCCCGGACGTCGCCTGGAGCCATGGACAGCTGCTGGCTCTCGAGCTGGCCGGGATCGAGCAGGTCTTCGCCCTGACCCCTGAGGAAGGGAGACGGCTCGATAGCGACTTGGCATCAATGCCCAGCCGGGGGGCTGCCATCGAGCTCGGCCCTGAGCGGACGGCATCTGGCCGGACCGAGTCTGTCCCAGAGCCGCAAGCGATGATGACGCGCTTGCCGAGCCCAACAGTGGGGATATGGTCAGAGGGCGGGGATTGGGATTTGGAGGCCCTGGCTTTTGCTATGCCTGAAGGCGATTTTCAGATCTGGTCTCCGGAAGGGGCTCAGGCCGGCAGCACAGGGGTGCCCCGAACGGGCAGCTGGGAGGATTTCCTGGCCAGCGGCTTTGACACCGTGTTTGTGCCGACCCCCAGCCTGCGCGATGCCCTAGGCCGGGCCGAGCGAGTCTTTGGCTATGGACAGGAAGGCTCCTGGATCTGGCCCGAGCTCTCCCTAGGGCACTTCAGCCGCCTGCGGATCGCCTTGGCGGACAGCGGAACGAGGGTATAGCACAGGAAGTCCGGCAAGGGCCGCGTTCAGCCGCTAACGGAGGACTGCCTAAGCAAGCTGGAGTACCACAATGGGGAAGGGAAGCGCCAAGGCCTCGGCCATCCACAAGCTCCGCAACATCGGCATCATTGCCCATATCGACGCCGGAAAGACGACACTCACGGAGCGGATCCTCTATTACACCAAGAAGATCCATCGGCTCGGAGAAGTCCATGAAGGCACCGCAACCATGGACTACATGCCTGAAGAACAGGAACGGGGCATCACCATCACCTCGGCCTGCACGACCTGTCTGTGGCGGGACAAGCAGATCAACATCATCGATACTCCCGGTCATGTCGATTTCACCATTGAGGTGGAGCGCTCCTTGCGGGTCTTGGATGGGGCCGTTGGGGTCTTTTGCGCCGTGGGCGGAGTTGAGCCGCAAAGCGAAACGGTCTGGCGCCAGTCAGAGCACTACCATGTCCCCAAGCTGGCTTTTGTGAACAAGATGGACCGGCTGGGAGCAGACTTCTTTGCCGTTGTCGAGGAGATGCGCCAAAAGCTCCAGGCCAATCCCCTGGTGCTCCAGCTGCCTGAAGGTTCCGGGGCTGAATTCACCGGCGTTATCGATATCCTCAACCGCGAGTTCCTGCGCTTCGATCCGGGCAGCCAGGGGCAGGAGTTCGAACGCCTGGCCCTGGCGGAAGAACAGGCCGAGCGCGCTGATAGCTGGCGGGAAAGGCTGTTGGAGAACGTGGCCGAGCAGGATGACGAGCTCTTGGAGCGGTACCTGTCCGGGGAAGCCATCAGCAACGAGGCAATTCGTCAGGCCATTCGGACGGCCAGCCTGGAGCTCAAGGCTGTCCCGGTCTTTGTCGGGTCCGCCTTGAAGAACATCGGTGTGCAGCCGGTCCTTGACGGTATCTGCGATTACCTGCCGTCCCCCTTGGACGTTCCTCCGGCAGAAGGCATCGAGCCGTCGACGAAAAAGAGGAAGTTCTTCCCTGTCTCGCCTGAGGCGCCGCTTGCCGCCCTGGTCTTCAAGGTCAGCCTTGAAGGCGGCCGGCTCGTGTCCATGTTGCGCATTTACTCCGGAACCATCAAGGCCGGGGAGCAGGTCTACAATGCAACGCAGCAGATGACCCAGCGCGTGGCCAGGCTGTTCACCATGCACGCCGGGCACAAGGACCGGCTTGACGAAGCCGGGGCAGGACAAATCGTGGCCACGGCCGGTTTGAAAAACGGCCGAACCGGGGATACCCTCTGCCGGGCTGACGACCCGATCATTCTGGAGCAGATCAGCGCCTATAAGCCGGTCATCTCCCTGGCCCTGGAGCCGCGCAATGCCCCTGAGGAGGAGAAGCTGCTGGAGGCCCTGGAGAAGATGCTCCAGGAAGACCCCACCTTGAGCTTGACCCGGGATGAGGATACCGAGCAGATTATTCTCTCCGGCATGGGCGAGCTCCATTTGGAGATCGTGCTCGAGCGCCTCAAGCGCGAGCACAAGATCGATCTGCGTTCAGGCAAGCCCCAGGTCGTCTACCGGGAGACACTCGGTGGCAAGGCCAGGGTCGAGGAGGAGTTCGCCCGGGAGCTCGGCGAGGTCTATCACTACGGCCATGTCGCCTTGACCGTCGAGCCGACCGAACGGAGCAAGGAAAACGGTATCGTCTTCGAGTGTGACACGCAGCAGCTCGACTCCAAGTGGGTCCAGGCAGTCTATCAAGGCATTGAAGACGGCCTGCAGAGCGGCGTTATCAAGGGGTATCCCGTGCAGGGGGTCAGGGTTCGGGTCCGGCAGATGCGTACGGCCGATTCCTCCAGCGAGGTGGGCTATCACCTGGCCGCCGGAGGTGCCCTGAAAAAGGCCATGGCCGAGGCGAGCCCTCTGCTCATGGAGCCGATCATGAGCCTGGAGGTCATCGTTCCCGAGGACTTCGTCGGGGATGTGGTCTCCTTGCTCGGAACCAAGGGCGGCAAGATCGAGAACATGTTCGACCGCGGCGGCGGCAAGGTCGTGCAGGCGCTGGCTCCGTTGAGCCATCTTTTCGGCTTTTCAACCGATCTTCGATCGGCCACCCAGGGGCGGGGGAACTTCATGATGCGCTTCGAGCGCTTCGATGTTCTCGAGCGCTGACCAGCCCGCCGGCACCAGCAGCTGGTCTGTTTCCGAAGGGTGTCCTGGTGGCAGACGATCGGGAATGGACAAACTGTCTGGATTATGCCAGAATTTTTTCTATGCTGCGGAAGACATTCAATAGACTGGTTGTCGTCTCCAACAGGCTGCCCATTGTCCTACGCTGGACGGAAAGCGGTTGGGATGTGAGCCCCGGCTCTGGAGGGCTGGTTACCGCCCTGGCCCCGGTTCTGAGCAGGAACGGCGGGATCTGGATCGGCTGGCCCGGCACGACCGACAAGGAGAGCGTCGAGGAGCCGATCCGTCAGTTCTCCGATGAGCAGGGCTATCTGCTCCATCCTGTCCCGCTCAGCCGCGAGGACGTCAACGGCTACTACTACGGCTTCTCCAATGAAGTCCTCTGGCCGCTTTTGCACGGCTTTCACACCCGCTGCAACTTCGACCCCGATTACTGGAAGAAGTACCAGGCCGTGAACGACATCTTCGCAAAGGAGATTGCCAGCGCCACCCGGGAGGACGACTACATCTGGGTGCACGACTACCACCTCATGAGCGCTGCCCAGTCTTTGCAGCGCCTTGGCTGCAAGCGGCACTGCGGCTTCTTCCTGCACATCCCCTTTCCGGGACCGGAGATATTCTTGAAGCTCCCCTGGAGGCGGGAGATACTGCAAGCCTTGCTGGAGTTCGATCTGCTCGGCTTTCAGACCCAGGAGAATGTGGTTAACTTCTTGTCCTGCCTGGAGTGTCTCTGCTCCGATATTGAAAGGGAGGAAGCGGGCAGCCTCATCAGGGTCCGCTGCGGCCAGAGAACGGTCAAGGTCGGCTGCTTTCCCATCAGCATCGATTTCGACGCCTTCGCCAGCCGGGCCGAGTCCAAGGAGGTCGCCAGGAGGACGGCTAAGCTCAACCTGCTCCATCCCGATCGGCATATCATTCTCGGCGTGGACCGTCTGGACTACACCAAGGGCATCCCCCAGCGCCTGGAGGCCATACGTCAAGCGTTTATCAGGTTCCCGGACCTGCGGGGCAACATCTCCTTCCTCCAAGTGCTTGTGCCCAGCCGGGAGAGCGTCCACGAGTATCAGGTGCTCAAGGAGGAGATTGAGCGGCTCGTCGGGGAGATCAACGGGCAATTCACCGAGCCTGGCTGGATCCCCATACACTATCTCTATCGCAGCCTGGACAAGGACGAGCTGACCTCTTTCTACTTGGCTTCGGAGATGGCTCTCATCACGCCGCTCTGGGACGGTATGAACCTGGTGGCCAAGGAGTACTGCGTCTGCAACCACCGGGAGAACGGTGTGCTCATCCTGAGCGAGTTTGCCGGAGCGGCCTCCCAGCTGCATGAAGACGCCATCCTGGTCAACCCCTACGATGTCAACGGAGTGGCCGAGGCCATTCGGAGGGGTTACTACATGCACAAGTCCGAGCGCCAGACCCGCATGCAGCATCTGCGCTCGATCATCAAGACCTACGATATTCATTTCTGGCTCGACTCCTTTCTGGAAGCGGCTTTCGAAGGGAAAGCCAGGACCGTTCCACAGGCCGGCTTGGCCACTTACCTGTCCAAGATCGATTGATGGCTGCAGGCCACCGGAGCATTCCAACCGAGCGTGCGAGACCCAGGCGCAGCCTGGGTCAGAACTTCCTGGTCGACGGCAACGTCGCCCGGAAGATCGTGGATTGCCTGAAGCCGACCGTTGGTGAGCACCTGGTTGAGATCGGTCCGGGAAAGGGCATGCTCACTCGGGAGCTGTTGCGCCGTGGCGGCAGGCCGCTGGTCCTGGAGAAGGACCTGTGGCTGGCCCAGGAGCTCAAGACAACTTGGCCGGAGCTCGCGGTCGTGGCCATTGACGCCCTGCGCTTCGATTGGCCGAGATTGGCCTCGGATCCCGGGCTGAAGATCATCGGCAACCTCCCCTACAACATCGCCTCGCCCCTTATTTGGAGGCTTGTGGAGAGTCTGCCACAGGCGAGAGGCATGGTCTTCACTGTTCAGCGGGAGGTTGCCGATCGGTTGGTCGCACGGGCCGGAACGCGCATATACGGGGGACTCTCGGTCTGGGTGCAGAGCTTCGCCGAGGTAAGACGGGAGCTCCTCCTCAGCCCGCACGTCTTCAGGCCCAGGCCACGAGTGGATTCTGCCGTGGTCGGCCTCCAGCCCAAGGTTCGGTCTGGAGGCCCGCAGCAGCCAGCTGAGCTGAAGAGGCTCATCCATCTGTGCTTTCAGAAGCGGCGCAAGCAGCTGGGAACGATACTGAGACCGTTCTGGACCCCCGAGCTGGAAAGCTGGCTGGCTGTCGAGGGCTTGACGCCCACGGCGAGGCCCGAAGACCTGTCACCGTCTCATTTTAATGCCTTGAGTTCTTTGATAAAAATTTCATAATGCCACAGAAGCCGCAGAAGACGGCGATTTTCTCAAAAAATATGCTTGACAGAAGGTTTTATTGGGGTTTAGGTCTATTAGCACACGTTCCATAGCCTCAAGAGCCAGCGGCAGCTCGGGACGCCCGGATTCGCGACCAGGCAAGGCAATCGGCCTTCGGTTGACAGGGGCAAGGGAGGGAAGGAAACCGGAGAATCTCTTTCCCAGGCGCATACACAGTCATTGAAGGTAGGTTCCAATAATCAAATGCAAGAGGAGGAAGAACATGACCAAAGCAGATCTCATTGCCAAGATTGCGGAGAAGTCCGGACTGACCAAGGCCGATTCCGAGCGTGCCCTGAACGCCTGTTTATCCGCTGTCGAGGATATTCTGGTCAGGGAAGGGAAGCTGACCTTGACCGGCTTTGGCACCTTTACCGTGGACACTCGCAAGGAGCGTAAGGGCCGCAATCCGCAGACCGGCGCCGTGATCACCATTCCCGCCGCCAAGGTCGTTAAGTTCCGTCCAGGAAAACTCCTCAGGGAAGCGGTAAAGTAGGAGCGTTCCCATGATTCCAGGCGAGACCATTCACAGCATGCTGCCCCAGGACATCCCCTGGTGGCGACCGGATCACGCCGTGTTCTTTGCCGTTTTGTATGCAATACTCGCGGTGATCGCATCCGGTGTCGGTCTCGTGGTCATCAAATCCCTTTTCGAGACCCTGAGCCGGAAGTAGCTGCCAGGGCAGAACGTGTCCGCTAAAGGGTCTCTGTTGCGACTTGATGAGAGAAAGGTCCGTTGAACAACGGGCCTTTTTTCTTGCATTCAGTTATGAATTCGTGTACGCTTTAACGCTTTCCTTCCGCTTGGAGCGTGAGAGGGGGCCGGTTACGGCGGCCCTCAAGATTGATCTGAAGGAGGTGAGGTCGAGTGCCGGGTATCATAGTTGGAGATAACGACAACTTCGATTTTGCATTGCGCAAGTTCAAGAAGCAGTGCGAGAAGGCAGGCATCCTCTCGGAAATGAAGAAGCGTCAGCACTACGAAAAGCCCAGCGTGCAGCGCAAAAAGAAGGAAGCCGCGGCCAGAAAGCGCTTGATGAAGAAGCTGCGCAAGGCTCGCTCCTTCTGAAATCGCCTCTTGGAGAGAAGCAGAGCCGAAAAGACGCTTCCCTGGTGAATTGGGCGTGTGAACCCCCTGCATGCCAGCATCTCCTCATTTGAGCAGGCGCGGGCATGCAGGGACGTAGAAAGCTATTTGACCCATTCGTAAACAGCTGCGCCTGCGGTGCCTTGTTCAGGTGACCGCGGACGCCTCCTGCCTGTTCGATGAGATTGATGGTCACAGGGCAGCTCTTCCTGCGTTCCCCCTGTTTTCCGGCAACCCGTTGCTGACGGCGGAAGGGACATGACCGGAGTCCTTGGGACCACCGCTTTTCAACGCCGTTTTCAGAGGCCGACGACCGCGCATCCTGCACAGAGAGGCAAGTGCGTCAATCCGAACCAGTCTGCGGATTGACGAGACGTTTATGGATTTAAGGACATTTGCCGCACTTGAGTTCGAGCGGATCCTGGAGGCTTTGAGCGGCTTCGCCCTTTCGGCAGAGGGACAGGAGCGCTGCCGCAGCCTCAAACCTGCGTCGGATCTGGAGACTCTTCAAGAGGAAACGGCCTTGCTCCAGGAGGCCCTGGGCTCGTCACAGGAAGTGCTGGGGAGCCTCAAGCCTTTTCCTGACATCCGAGGAGTCTTTGACAGCCTGGTGCGCGAGGAGATTCTGGATGAGGATGGGCTCTGGGGAGTCGGCTTCCTCCTGGATCGGGCTGAGGAGGCCGGTAAAGCCCTGGATGCTCTGAAGAGCGATCGTGCTCCGCGTCTGTCCGCTTCCCTCGAGCTGCCTGCCTGGCCCGGGAAAACCGCTCAAGGCATCCGCCGTTGTCTGGACGAGAACGGCGAGATCAGGGACGAGAGCCTCCCGGAGCTGGCCGCGGTGCGCAGCGAGCTGCGCAGCATTCAGCAGCAATGCACCCGGAAGATCAACGAGTTCCTGCAGAGACAGGACATCAATGCCTACCTCCAGGATGACTACCTCACGGTTTCGGCTGATCGCTACGTTGTCGCCCTGAAGTCAAACTTCAAGGGGCGGGTCGAAGGGATTATCCACGATTACTCCCAGAGCGGCGAGACTTGCTACTTCGAGCCCCTGGCACTGATCGAGCTGAACAACCGCCTCCAAGAGCTTCGACACAGAGAGCGGGAGGCCAAGCGCAAGGTGCTCGAGCATCTGACCGGCCTGGCCTCTCAAGAGGTCGAGAGCCTTCGGGCAGTTCTCTCCTGGCTCGTCCAGCAGGACGTCCTCAGGGCCAAGGTGGCCTTGGCCCTGGACTCCGGAGCCAGGCCCGTTCCAGTCGAGCGGGGCGGCCGCCTGCAGCTCAAGCAGGTGCAGAACCCTTTGTTGCTTCTGGACTCAACGGGGGTGACTCCTGTGGATATTGACCTCAAGCCCGGTCAGAGCGGGTTGATCATCAGCGGCGGGAACTCCGGCGGCAAGACTGTGGCCCTGAAGACCCTCGGCCTGGCAGCACTCATGGCCTTGTGCGCCCTGCCGCTGCCGGCGGCAGAAGGCAGCTCATTGCCTTGGTGCCGGAACGTTTACGTCTTTATCGGGGATGAGCAAAACCTGCAGGAGCACTTAAGCACCTTTACGGCCCAGATCGATCACCTGAAGCAGGCCTGGCCCACATTGGACTCCGAGTCACTCGTGCTCCTGGACGAGTTCGGCGCAGGAACCGACCCCTCCCAGGGTGCAGCTCTGGCACAGGCCGTAATTGACGGCCTTCTGGCCAAGAAGGTTTGGTTTGCCGCCGCCACTCATTTTCCGGCCCTTAAGGCGTATGCCCTGGCCAGGGACGGGGTCCGGGCCGCTTCGGTCCTTTTCGACACCCAGACCAAGAAGCCTCTTTACACCATAGCCTACGACCAGGTTGGAGCCAGCCAGGCCCTCGATGTGGCAAGAGACCGGGGTTTCCCAATGGATATCCTCCATCGGGCTGAGGAGTACTTGCTTCTTGACGGGCAGGACTCGAGCCAGCTCCTGAGCCGGCTGAACGATTTGGCCGTGGACAGGGAGGAGGAGGTCGAGTCCCTGCGGCGAAAGCAGGAGGATCTGGAGCGCGAGAGAGCCGAGCTGCGCCGAAGGCATCGGGAGGAGATGGACCGGCTGGCCGCCGAGGTCCGCAGCCTGTCCAGAAAGATCCTCGAGGAGTGGAAGCAGGGCCGAGTCAGTCGGAAGAAGGCCCTGCGGGAGCTTGGTGAGCAGAAGCGTCGGCTGGCTGGAGCGGCTGAGGGCGAGTCAGGTCAGATCTCCTCAGAGGAGGGGCCCTGGGAGTCCCTGCAGCCCGGGCAGACCGTGGCCTATCCCAAGTGGAGGAAAAACGGCGTCATCCTGGACAAGGATCTGAAAAGCCGGAAGCTGAAGGTCGATCTTGGCGGTGTGACTGTCTGGCTTTCGGCCGAAGATGTATCCCCGCTCCGGCAAAATACCGGCCAGGAGGCGCAGCCGGCCGCCCAGGCCGTAACCGGCTCCGGCGGGAGCTTTCGGGTGGACCTCAGGGGACAGAGGGTTGATGAGGCCGAGTCGATGCTGTACCGGTCCTTGGACCGGGCAATCCTCCAAGGGCGCAAGCACCTGGAGATTATCCACGGCCGGGGGACGGGAGCTCTGCGGCAAACGGTCCATGAGCTGCTGCGAACCTTTTCGGCTGTGGAGTCCTACGTGCTCGCTCCGGAAGACAGGGGTGGCGACGGGGTGACCCTGGTCGAGCTCAAAGGGTAACCGGATGACCACGGCCTGTCTGGTCCATGCTTGCGGGGAGACCAGGCTGAGGCGCCCTGCCCTTTGCCCTGGGGCCTTTGTGCAGCAGCTGCTGGAAGCGGTAAAACTCCATGGCTCGATCGTCGACGGATACCATCGAGGCGGTCAAGGCCCGCCTTAGCCTCCTGGACATCGTTCAGCGCTATGTCGAGCTCAGGCAGGCCGGTGCACGCTGGATGGGGGTCTGCCCCTTCCATCAGGAGAGCAAGCCGTCCTTGAGCGTCAACCCCGAGCAAGGCTTCTTTTACTGCTTCGGCTGTCAGGCTTCCGGCGATCTGATTGATTTTTATTGCCGGATCAACGGCCTGGATTTTGCCGAGGGCTTGCGGGAGCTGGCCAGAGAGGCCGGCGTTGAGATGGGGCGTTCGAGTGGCGGGGAGGAGCGGAGCAGCGCGCGCCGGATCTGCCTCGAGGTCAACTCTCTGGCCCAGTCGTACTTTCGCGAAAGCTTCCGGCGGGAACAGGGGGGCGAAGCCAGCGCCTATCTCGGAGCTCGGGGCTTGAGCCAGGAGACCATTGAGCTGTTTCAGCTGGGCTGGAGCCCGCAGCAGTGGAACGGCCTGACCGACTTCTTGAAACGCAGCGGCTATACTCCGCAGCAGGGAGTCGAGGCCGGCGTTCTCTCTGAGGGACGGCAGGGGCGCATTTACGATCGTTTTCGAGGCCGGGTGACCTTTCCGATCATGGATTTGGCTGGCCGGGTGGTGGCCTTCGGCGGAAGAGTTCTCGAGGACGGCGAGCCTAAGTACCTGAACAGCAGCGAGTCCCCGGTCTTCAAGAAGGGCGATTACCTCTACGGGCTCTATCAGGCCAGGAAGCAAGTTACCCAGACCAAGGAGGTCCTGCTGAGCGAAGGCTACGCCGATGTCATGACCCTGGTGCAGTTCGGCTATGCCAACTCCTGCGGCGTTCTAGGAACCGCCCTGACTGCATCACAGGTCCAGCGTCTGGCTGGTCTCTGCCGCAAAGTCGTTCTGCTTTTCGATGGCGACAGGGCCGGCAGACAGGCGGCCATGCGCAGCGCGGAGATGATTCTGCAGTTCGGGCTCAAGGCAGACGTCGTTGAGCTGCCCGAGGGAGAGGACGTGGACAGCTTGCTCAGGGGCCAGGGCAGTGATGCCCTTGAGGCCTTGCTCGGTCAAGCCCCGGATGGGCTTGCATTTTGCTTAAACATGATTAGATATAATCATTCGCCGAAGGAAATCATGTCTTGGGCGACACACTTCTTACACTCATTGCGTGATGCATCGTGGAGGGCCTTCTATCTACCACGGCTGGCTGAAGGCTTGCGCATTTCCGAGCAGGAGCTGCGCCAAGCCCTTGATAAAGGCGGTCAGGGAGCGGCTCACCCGCGAAAGCCGACCCGCCAGGTCGCTGCTCCGGCGCAACGGGACCGGGAGCTGCTCCGGTTTGCCGTATGTTGCCCCGAGTATACTCAGACTCTCAAGGATCTCGACATGGAGGCGTCGCTGCGAACCGAACGCGGCAAGGTCTTCTGGCGCAAAATCTTGAACTATGGCGTCGACCGGGTGCTGCCTTATCTCGATGAGGGCGAGAAGCGCTTCTTCGTCGAATGTCAGCTGAAGGCAAAGGATTCCGAAGAGGCCAGCCTGATTTGGAAGGATATCCGCAGTATTTTGATGCGGGAAAAAAGCAAGCGCGAACGGAAAGAACTCTATGAAGCCCTGGCCCAAGCCGAGCGGTCCGGCGATCAAGGGGAGGTCGCCAGGATCCTCCGGGCGATTCAGGACTTAAGGGGGGATGAATGAGTACCATCAAGGATGTCCAGCAGATCAAGTCACTCATAGCCAAGGGCAAGCAGAGGGGCTATCTGACATTCGAAGAGCTCAATCAGGCCCTGCCGGCCGATGTGAATGAGCCTGAGCAGATCGAAGAGATCATTACCATATTCCAGCAGCTGGAAATATCCATTGTCGATGGCCGCAACAACAAGAAAATCGATGTCATCCCCAAGGACATCGATTTGGATTTCGAATCCCAGTCATCCTCCGTGGCCAGCTCTTCGGAAAGCGAGGACGAGGAGGCCCAGGAGCTATCCAGAAGCTCCGATCCGGTCCGCATGTACCTGCACGAGATGGGCTTGGTCCCGCTTTTGGACCGCGAGGGAGAGGTCAAGATCGCCAAGAAGATCGAGGCCGGCGAAATGGAGGTTCTCTATGCCCTGGTCGAGGTCCCGGTGGCCATCGAGTACTTGATCAGCGTGGGCGAGGAGCTGAAGAAGGGCAACATGAAGCTCAAGGACGTGGTCAAGACCATTGAGGAGGACGACCCCACCGAAGAGGAGATGAACCAACGGCAGCGGGTCATCAACCTGCTGGAGGAGATCCGGCAGATCTACCGCAAGCGTCGGAGCATCTACGATCGGCTCAATGATACGGCCACGTTGCAGCGTCGCGTCCGAGGCGTTCAGGACCGGGTGCTGGACTACAAGGAGGAGATCGTGGAGCGGCTTCGGGCCATTAAGCTCGAAAAGAAGCTCATTGACGAGATCATCGAGAACATCAACGACTACGTCCGGCAGATGAACAACTGCCGTCGGGACTACTCGGCCTACATTCTTTCGGTGGGCAAGACCCAGGCGGAAATCGAGGACCTCTTCGACAAGCTGGAGAAGCGCGAGGCCAACCCTGTGGTTCTGGCGGACTCCCTGGGCATGACCGTGGAGGAGCTGTTCTCCTTCAAGGAGATGCTCACCGGAAAGATGGAGATCCTCCAGCGCCTCGAGGAGAAGTGCTGTCACGACGTGGGCGAGCTCGAGGACATCCTCTGGCGCATGAAGAACGGCAACAGGCTGGCCCTGCAGGCCAAGCAGGAGCTCATCAGGGCCAACCTGCGCCTGGTGGTCAGCATCGCCAAGAAGTACACCAACCGAGGGCTTCAGTTTCTGGATCTGATCCAGGAGGGCAACATCGGGCTGATGAAGGCCGTGGACAAGTTCGAGTATCAGCGTGGCTACAAGTTCTCCACCTACGCCACCTGGTGGATCAGGCAGGCCATCACCAGGGCCATCGCGGATCAGGCCAGGACCATCCGCATCCCGGTGCACATGATCGAGACGATCAACAAGCTGGTGCGCACCTCCAGATACCTGGTCCAAGAGCTGGGGCGCGACCCCTTGCCGGAGGAGATCGCCGAGCGGATGGACTATCCCCTGGAGAAGGTCAAGAAGGTCTTACGCATTGCCAAGGAGCCCATCTCTCTGGAGACGCCGATCGGGGACGAGGAGGACTCAAACCTGGGCGACTTCATCGAGGATAAGCGCGCTTTGGCCCCGGCCGACGAGGTCGTGCACACCAAGCTCGGTGATCAGATCAACCAGATTCTCTCCGAGCTGACCCCCCGGGAGGAGCAGGTCCTGCGCAAGCGCTTCGGGATCGGGGAGAAGTCCGACCACACCCTGGAGGAGGTCGGCAAGCTCTTCAACGTGACCAGGGAGCGCATCAGGCAGATCGAGGCCAAGGCCCTGCGCAAGCTCAAGCATCCATCGCGGAGCCAGATCCTTCGATCCTACTATGAAGGCTAGCTCCTGCCAGGCCGTTGGCTGCGGCAGGTTGGGAGATCAGGCCCGGAAAGGCTTCCGGGCCTTTTTCTTTCTCCCTCTTGTCGGCTTTTGATTTCCTGATTAGACTGAGCAGAATGAGTTGCAGCGTTCGATGCAGCATCCGAGTCGTGCCGGACAGAGGCCTTCGGCTTGTGCTGATAACCTAAAGAAAGGAATGACCGAAGCGCCTAAAGGAGGGTGATGTCATGAAGGTTCTCATGGTGTACCCTGAGTACCCGGATACGTTTTGGAGCTTTAAGCATGCCCTGAAGTTCATCTCCAAGAAAGCCGCCTACCCGCCACTCGGACTGTTAACTGTGGCCTCGCTTTTGCCGGAGGACTGGGAGAAGCGGCTTGTCGATCTGAACACCGCCAAGCTGACTGATGAGGACATTGCCTGGGCGGATATGGTCTTTATCAGCGCCATGCTGGTGCAGAAGGTGGACACCAAAAAGCTGATCACCAGAATCAAGGACCAGGGGAAGACCCTGGTGGCCGGCGGTCCGGCCTTCATGGCCGAGCCAGGGGATTATCCGGAGGTCGATCACTTCATCATGGACGAAGGCGAGGTCACTCTGCCCATGTTCCTGAAGGACCTGGAGAACGGGAACCCGCAACGGACTTACTCGAGCAAGGAGCGCCCGGATCTCTCCGAGACCCCGCTGCCCATGTGGTCGTTGATCGACGTGAACAAGTACGCGACCATGCCGGTTCAGTACTCCCGGGGCTGTCCGCATAACTGCGAGTTCTGCGACGTCTATCTCCTGAACGGGCGCAAGCCCAGAACCAAGACGCCCGAGCAGATGCTCCAGGAGCTGGAGGCCCTCTACCAGGCCGGCTGGCGGTCCAGCGTTTTCTTCGTGGACGACAACTTCATAGGGAATAAGAAGAACGTCAAAAAGCTGCTGCCGGAGGTCATCCGCTGGCAAAAGGAGCACGACTACCCCTTCACCCTGCTGACCGAGGCCAGCGTCAACTTGGCCGAGGACGAAGAGCTCATGAACCTCATGAGCGCGGCCAACTTCAACAAGGTCTTTCTCGGTTTGGAAACCCCCTGCATGGAGAGTCTCAAGGAGTGCGGCAAGACCCAGAACACCAATACGGACCTCCACGAGGTCGTCCGCCGGATCCATCAGCACGGTATGCAGGTCATGGCCGGTTTCATCGTCGGCTTTGACAGCGACACCGAGAGCATCTTCGAGACCCAGATCCGCTTTATCCAGCAGATCGGGGTCTGTACGGCCATGGTCGGCATCCTCGGGGCCATTCCCCATACCCGCCTCTGGCACCGGCTCAGAGCGGAGGGCCGGCTGCTCAATGAAACCAGCGGGGACAACACTGACGGCAGCCTGAACTTCATACCCAAGATGGGCTCGATCAACCTGCTCCAGGGGTACAAGAAGGTTATTTCGACGATTTACAAGCCAAGCTACTATTACCGCCGCATCCATACCTTTGTGAAGAACTACCGGCCCACGGCCCGCGATCACATTACCAAGGACGAGATCAGGGCGGTGCTGCACAGCATCTGGCGCATCGGCCTCTTCTCCAGGTCAAGCCTGCTCTACTGGAAGCTCGTTCTCAAAACGGCCACGACCAAGCTGCGGGCCTTGCCTGCGGCCATTGAGCTGGCCATTTACGGCTACCACTTCGAGCGGGTGGCCAAGCGGTGCCGCAAGGAGATCAAGCGGTACATGCGCGAGTCCGTGAACAGCCAGGAAGCCCTGGATACCGGCAAGTAAGCCTTTACCTTGCCGGTCGCCGCGATGGGCAAGCCCCGGCCGGACTTCCGGCCGGGGCTTTGTAATATGAAAAAAGCTGCAAGCTGTTGATTTCTCAGGGCCAAGCGGGCGGGGCGCCTCGCTTGTTTCCATATGGTGCGGGGCTTTGAACCTCTCTAGGAGCCCTTCCTGTCATTCGAGCTTAGGATCCTTCAAGGATCGCATACTGAGCCGTTGCCTGTCTCTATGGCCTGTGCCGCGATGGAACCTGCACTCGGCGCTCCGCCCACTTGGCGCTTTTTTTTATGCTTCATTGTGCCTGCGGCGTCGCAGGCATGCGGGTTCTATGAAAGAATTGCTCCAGGCTATTGATTTTGCGCCAATTGAGGGGCTTGCCTCTCATGGGGCGGCTCTTCGGCCTCGGGAACGCTCAGGCGATCAAACGGCCGGCCGCTTGCCTGGCCTCGGCCAGGATGTCCGCCTCGCCTTCGACGACCCGGTCGTGCATGAGGATGCGACCGTCGCAGATGGTCGTGTTCACGCAGTCCCCGTTGGCAGCGTAGACGAGATTGGAGAGGAGATTGTAGTTGGGGGTCAGCTGGGGGTGATTGAGGTCGACCAGGATGCAGTCGGCCAGACGGCCTTCGGCGATTCCGCCTCCGTTAAGCCCGAAAATGGCCGAGCCGCCGTTGGTGGCCATGGCGAAGGCCTCCTCAGCCGGCATGATGGTAGGGTCGCCGAAATGGGCCTTGCTGGCCAGGGCCGCGAACTTCATGCTCTCAAGCATGTCCAGGGAGTTGTTCGAGGAGCAGCCGTCGGTCCCCAGGCTCACGGAGATGTCCCGCCCAAGGAGCCTGTCGTAAGGGAGCTGGCCGGAGCAAAGCTTCATGTTCGAGGTCGGATTGTGGACCACGGTGACGCCCCTGGACTCGATGAGGTCGATGTCCTCGTCGGTCAACCAGACGCAATGGCAGGCGCAGAAGTTCGGTCCGAGCAGCCCGAGGCTGTCCAGATATCCGAGCGGCGTGAGCCCAGTGCTCTCGAGGCAGTCCTCGACCTCCTTCTTGGTCTCGCTGACATGCATGTGGATGATCAGGCCGTGCTCACGGGAGAACTCGCCGATCTTGACCAGGGACTCGGCGCTGACCGAGTAAACGGCATGCGGCCCGAGGGCGAACTGGATCCGATCGGAGTATCCCGCGGTCTCCTCATAGAGCCGGAGGCAGTCCTCCCAGCGGCGGCGGGCCGTCTTGTCGTCGTTGAAGTCGATGAAGACGGAGGAGACGGCCGCGCGCAGGCCCATGGCTTCGGCTGCTGCTGCTGTGCTGTGGTAGCACCAGTACATGTCGTTGAACAGGGTGGTGCCGCTCTTGATCATCTCCAGGCAGGCCAGCCTGGCCCCGATGCCGACATCCTCATCTGAGAGCCTGCCTTCCAGGGGCCAGATGTAGCTGTTCAGCCAGGTGTGCAGCTCCATGTCGTCGGCGTAGCCCCGCAGCAGGGTCATGGCCGCGTGGGTGTGGGCGTTGACGAAGGACGGGAGGATAGCCTTGTTCCGGCCGTCCAGGACAGTCTCGGCCTGAACCTCCAAGCCCGGCCCGATTCGCTCGATGGTCCGGCCATTGATGAAGACGTCGACCGTGCTGCCGTCAAGATGGACATTGGTTATGAGCAGGCTCATGGGGACCTCGTCATGGGGTTTGTCTGGTTCAGGCCTGCTGAACGGTTCCCGGAATGATCAGGAGGCTGCCTGGAGAAAGCGCTCCTCGATGGTTGTACCCTCAGCGCTTGGAGTCCGGATCGCTTCAGGTGGTTCCATTCCATGGTACAGTGTCCCTGGAGCAGTGCAGACAGGAGGGGTTTTATATGAAAAAATGCTCCAAGCTGTTGATTTTTTGCACGTTTCGGCCGAGGCGTCTCGCTTGGTTCCATATGGTGCGGGACTTTGAACCTCCAGGAGCCCTTCCTGGCATTCGAGCTCAGGATCCTTCAAGGATCGAATACTGAGCCGTTGGCTGTCTCTATGGACTGTGCCGCGATGGAACCTGCGCTCGGCGCCCCGGCCGAAAC